>Ga0208010_1000853_pt1 | contig 10416 bp, 11 predicted proteins | sample 2_EtaG_FD_184074 | JGI IMG/M metagenome (GOLD analysis project Ga0208010, IMG submission 184074) | Marine viral communities from the Subarctic Pacific Ocean - 2_ETSP_OMZ_AT15125 metaG (SPAdes) (version 2) | ecosystem: Environmental > Aquatic > Marine > Oceanic | place: Pacific Ocean | collected... | reverse complement strand
CAAGCAGGGAATCTTAAAGAAATTTCTTGAATTAAACCCAACGAAGAAACTAACAGATTTTAATAAACTTCTTCATCGTGTTGGTTGGAACGGTATGCTTGGTGAGATGGCTGAAGAAAGAATTGGAGAAGTTGGCAGGGGCATTGCCTATGAGGTGGGGATAGAAGATGAGGGCTTTAAATATAAACTGCCAACCATGGAGCAATTGGCTGTTGAGGTAGTGGCCTTCTCAATTCCAGGTGTAGGAATAGCCCTAACTCAAGGAGCTTTTGGTAAAACTGGGCAAAATAATGATCCAATTGCAGAGTTTGATTTAAACGATCCAGCTGAAGTTAAAAAGGCTATCAAGGCTCAAGGTCTTACAGTTGAGGTAGTAGAGAATGAGGGCGCATGGGATGTTAATACATATATTGGAGAGACATTAATAGATCAGTCTACTGGCTACGAGGACAAAAAGAACGCAGATGCGGTAGCCAAAGACATGGAGAAAGATCTATCTCACTTTGCTAATGCTAAAGAAGTAACTACAGAAGAAGATATTCCAATAATGGAAGAGGGCACTACTGTTGAGGCAAAGCCAGTTGATCAATTAGAATTAGAATTAAAAGATAAACAAGATTACAATAAGATGCTTGTTAAGGATCTTAAGGCTGAGCTCAAAAACAGGGACTTATCTCGTGCAGGTAAGAAAGCTGACTTAGTTGCTAGACTACAAGAGGCAGACAAAGAAGTTGCTCCAGTAGAGGAAACTCCAGCTGAGCAGGCTGAGCAAATGTTAGTCGAAGAACAAGAAAGATTAGATGAGCAAGAATCTCAGCAAGAACAGGTAGATCAAGCTGCTGAAGAAGAAGCTCAAGAAATGCTTGCCGAAGAACAGCGTATAATGGATGAAGAAACATATGGCGGAACTGAAATAGACGAAGCTCCAACAATAGAAGAAGCTGAAATGCTCGAAGAACCAAAGGCGACTATAGACCAGTTCAAGAAAATGTCTGATATAAAGGTTTACAAGTCATATCCTAAGTCTAATGGAAAAACAAGATATGGCGTAAAAACAGCTGGTGGAAAATGGAGCGCTATTTGGGCATCTAGTGAGGCAGAGGCTTATGATATAGCATATCAGAAATCAGAATGGTCAGGCAAAGAAGCATTAACTCCAGCTCAAAAATCAAGCAGAGAGCGTTCTCGCGAGAGAAGAAAGGCGGCAGTAGAAGATACTCGTACTCTAGAAGAAATAGAGGCTGAGAACTTAGCATTACAAGAAGAGATGGGCATTACTGAGACCGAGGAAGAAGCTGGCGAGGCTATACCGCCTCAAGGCATGGTTAAGGAAGAGATTGAAGATGTAGATGATATAGAGGAGATAGACGTTAAAGAACAACAAGCCCTAGAAAGACTAGAAAAAAGCATAGGCGTTAAGAAGTTCTTTGATGATACTGATCCTAATTATAAACTCACAGATAAGATAACCGATGCGGCTATTGTTGGCGCAGGCATTATTAGACGTGGAGCTAAAAACTTTAAGCAGTTCAGTGCTGAAATGGTTACTAAGATTGGCAAGGGAGTCAAGCCCTATCTCAAGAAGTTATATAATAATGCTAAGGCTTATGTTAGAGAGTACATTAAGAATCCAAAGATTGGAGCCATGATTGAGGTTGTTGGTGAAGCCCCAGCAGTAGAAGGAGCCCCCGCGCTGACACCACAAGACAGACAACAAGAATTTTTCAAAGATACTAAGGTTGTAGATGATCAAGGAAATCCCAAGGTTGTATATCACGCCACTACCACCAAATTTGAAACATTTGACACAAAAGGCTTGGGTTCTCATTTTGGCACAAAGGAGCAGGCAGGCGATAGAATAGATAGGGGTTCTGTTCCAAGAAAGGGAAGGCAGGTGATTCCTGTATATCTTAATATTAAAAATCCATTAAGATTGGATGAACCTATATTTGGAGATTGGGAGAATGGGAGTGAAATTAAAAGGCAACTGGAAGAAAAGGGCTTCAAGAATGTCCCAAAAGAGCCAAAGGTTAAGAGGGGTGTTGAATATTACCCAAGCACAGGAAAGACGCGGAGGCAGCACTTAGTAGATATTAAAAGATATCTCATGGATCAGGGCTATGATGGAATAGTATATCAGAATGAATTTGAAGGGGAACAAACTCCCGTAGCAAAGAAAAGGAGCCTAGAAAGCCCAGATGTATTTCAGGAAGAACATGATATATTGATCGGAGGGGAAAAAACAGGCATATCAGTCGGACAATATTTAGATAAGCCAGCCGATTATATCAGGCCTGGCTATATCTTTAAAGGTAAGTGGAAAGTTATAGGCAAGGATGGATACCCAAGGGATACAGAATATGAGTCATTTGAAGAGGCTGTGGAAAGATCGCTTGCCCATGTACCACCGAGGCAGTTAGGATCATTTGGGCGCGGTGATTCCCACATAGCATTCCACCCATCACAAGCCAAATCCATATTTAATTTAAAACCATTAGCAACTGGAGTAGCATTTGCCGAAGCTTCCAGGGCTCAAGCAGATAGACCTCTTGCTCCAAAACCAGTAGACTTTAAGAAAGCATCCAGAGCTAAGAAAAATGATATTGTTTATACATATATATTTGATAAAGGTATAAGCAAGGCTGAGTTTATTAGGGACTATATGTCTGTAGCTCAATCAAAAGAATCCAGAAAGGGCTTGAGTCGTGGTCAGTACAAGATAGAGCTTTCTAAAATGTACGATAAAGGGAAGAAGGAATATAAGAAAGGCATCACCAAGCTTGTTAAGAATGCTCAAACCAAACAAGGACTAAAGAAAACTCTTGAGTCTGGCAAGCATATGATGGAATGGTATGACGGATTCTTTCCTTATATGCAGAAGGTGTTTGGAAAAGACGCAGATCTTATAACTGATTTTATAGCTATAACTAGCGCACAAGCCAATCTTAATGTTAATATAGGTTTTGGACTTAAGGCGTATGCGCAATACAAGTTGGGTGAAAAATTAGAATCAGGAATGTATCCAAATCCAATGAGAGAAAGATTATTGAAGGCTGTAAGAAATCATGAACAGGGGACTAATCTTTCGATAGGTGGGGATAAAGTATCTAATTTTTCACGAGCATTAAAAGGGGATCCAAATGCTGTAGTATTAGATTTATGGATGGCAAGAGAATTTGGAATCATGAAAACCCCTAGCGCTAAAGGGGAAAAATTTACAGATGCTCAATATAGAAGATATGAAAAGATTATTAAAGAGGTAGCCTTTGATATGGGAGTTACTCCTCGTCAAGCCCAGGCAGCCATATGGTTTGGTGTGAGAGAAGGGCACTCCCCAATGCACAAGGGAGATCCAGGTGGACTAGACTCAGTCACTTACGAACAGATATTAGAAAGAACAATGCCAAACTTTACCTACACAGACAAGAATGGTAAAGAGCATAGCCTCACAGACTTAAACAAAGACACTATTGTATATCTTAATGGCTCATTTGGATTGACTCCTGAGATGCTGGACACAATAGGAAAAGCCTTAGTAGACACAGGACGGTATGTTTACGACAATCTATCTCCATCAATGCAAAAGATGGGTAACAGACTAGGTGTTAATGCTCAAAACTTCAAATTAAAATTTGCTCAATTCAAGAACGATGCCAAGGGAATGACTGACAATGCTAAGAAGTGGTTTAAGAAAGTAGTCGGTCAAATGAAAACATGGTTCAAGAAGAACGCTCAAAGCCTTATAGACTCCAAGCCAGTCCAAAAAGCATATGATAGACTGGAGAACATGGTAACTCTTAAAGTTGTTCCAGAGGGAATAGGTGCACTAGCAGAGATTAGGAGGTCTATTGAAGAGGCTGAGGCAAAAGTCAAAGCTAAAGGCGGTAAAAAACGTAAGCCTAGCGAGACTCCGTTTTATAAAAAGGTTAGAGCTGGTCGGGTACAGCCTAAGATAGATAAGCAAGACAACATTGCTAGTCCATGGGGGCAGATGTTCTACTTATTATCTGGTAGACTTAAGAAGGTCACAGGAGGTATGGGTATTCTCAGGGCTCTTAGAGGATATGAAAAGCACGCTTTGACGATTGAGGGTGATCTTAAGAAGGCTGAGCCATGGCTAAAATTCTTACATAAACTACAGCCATCTAAACTAAAACCCTGGAGAAACAAAGAGGACTGGAAGCAATTAGAGATAGCGTTATTAAAAGGTGATATGGTGGCTATTCTTGAGATAGTTGACAAATACAATGCTCGTGAGGCATACGATAGTATGCGCGAGATGCTAGATGACATCTACTACAGGGCTGTCAATCTTACTCAAGAAGAGAAGACTGAGTACGACAAGCTTATACTTGACCTTGCCAAGGCAAGAAAAGAAGTTCCTAATAAGAGCTGGAACGTAGACAGTATAAAAGTATGGCTGACCGAAAAAGATATAAAGTATACCCCGAAGGACAAGAAGGGTGATCTTCTAGATAAGGTGGCTAAGATTCGGGGAATGAAGAAGAAAATGTCTACCTTGGAAAAGAATGAAGCTCGATTCTCAAAGCTTGATAAAAAGATTATTTACAACTTCCCATACTGGGGTGATGATGTTAGTGTGTATTTTCCAAGAGATGTTGAAGATCCAGCCGCCTTTAATGGATACTTGACAGATAAGATTGGTACGGGAGAGATGAATAAAATAGAAGAGTCTCTCAGGGATAGATATGGAATTAAAAAGGGAGACGAATTACCGCCAGGAATGCTTGCTCAAGCCATAGACGCTTACTTAAGAACTGGTGGTGCAACGGTAGGGGGTGGAAAGCCTGGGGCTACTAAGGGTAGAATTATAGAAAAGAAAACAGACGAAGGCATAACGGATGATATGGTTCCCTATTATTCAGACCCAATAACATCATTGATGGGCTACATCCATAGAATGAATGAGTCAATAGCTAGACAGAAATTATTTGGAAAAGGTGTTGACATAGATAACCCAAACAATTCAGAGAATGTTGGAGCGTTTGTTGAAGGTTTAATTACTGGCGAAAATGAGCTTGGTGTTAAGATAGATCGTAAAGATCAAGAAGAAATTAAGGATATATTCCAAGCAAGGTTTGCCAATAGCTGGGGAAGATTTGCTGGAGTAGTGCAGACGGTCAAGAACCTTACATACATGTCATCACTGATAGACATATTTACTACATTTATTCAAACAGGGGATCTTTTTACAGGAGCTATATATAGGGCTGGTAGAAATCCTATTATACTAACCAAGGCTATTACAAAAGCATTTTTAGGCCAAATACCTTTAGTTAATAAGTTTGTGCGCTCGCCTATAGACGCTAGGGACTATGGTTTAATTAGAATATCTGCAGAATATACTAATAATGCTGAGTGGCTTGGCAAGGCCTTGGGAAAGTTTTTTAAATATTCTGGATTTGCAGCTATAGATCGTGTGGGTAAAGAAGCCCTTGTCAATGCGACCATTATGAGGGCTCAGAAAGAAGCTAAAAAAGGGAAGCTCTCTCCAAAGACTCAGAACCTTATTGATGATGCGTTTGGGAAGGATAGTAAGAAAGCAAAAGAAGTTATTAAACAGCTTGAGGCAGGGGAGATTAATGATGACATTATATCATTGGCCTACTGGACGCTGTTAGAGCATCAGCCTGTAGCTGAGTCTGAAATGACAGCACTATATTTACGAAGCTCAGGGGCAAAACTCTTTTACCAGCTAAAAACATGGCAGATGAAACAGCTCAGCCTATGGCGCTCAGAGACTGTTGGGATGTGGAATAAGGGGCAAAAAGCTCAGGCAATTAAAAATAGTATAACTATGACTATTGCACTGGTCATGGCAGGGGCGGCCCCAGATGTCTTAAGGGACTTCTTCCAAGGCAGACCTATTCACTTAACAGATTTTGCCGCAGAGAACCTATTTAGACTGTTTGGCATTAGTAAGTACTCTGCAGAAAAGCTCGCTGTTGGGAAGGCTGAATTTTTTGTAGGCGGAACCATGCCAGCAACAAGACTAGTTTCCGCTGTTGGCAAGGATATGGCTTATCTAAACAAATGGCTCAAGTGGGCTAGAGACCCAATATATAATGCGCCTCCAGAAGAGACACCTAAGTACGGATTGTCTACCACTAATTTAATCCCTCTTGTGGGTAAACAATTATACACTGGTTTACCATTTCCGAGAATACCCAGGTCAATGGAAGAGATTAAAAAGATGATGGCAGGTGTACCAGACTCTGAGAATGGTTATATTATTGAAGGATGGCGCGGCAGAAAGCAGATCCTTAAAAGGCAGGTAACATATTATAATGAGCTCGCAGATGAAAAAATTAAACAGGGTGAGGTTCTTACGCCCCTTGAAATGCATCTTCAAATGCAGGCGACAATAGAGCTTGCAAATCTAGAGTTCCAAGAGTCCTTAGATAATTTATGGTGGCAGGATAAAGTTAGAAAGATAACCCAGGCTACAGGTGCGCTGGAAACCATTGAACGTAAAAGACTACAATCTTTAGGAATAGAGCCCTCCTAAACATCTTCAGGCTCCTTAATATACATACCTGCAAACTCAGCAGCCCATCTTATAATCTTATTAATATACTCAGTGAAGTCTTCTTGACTCATTCCCATAGTTGATTTGACTTCAAATTTGTCCTTGAGCGCCTCATGTAACTCCTGCTTAGTATAACCCTGAAACATTTCACTAGATAGCAGAGAGCCCTCTTTTGAAGGGCTCCCTATTACTTGTCCCCAGTAGTAACTGTTCTGCAACTGGGTTCTATTTACGACCTCTTTAACCTCAATCTCTAAGACTGTATCTACATCAAACTCTCCTAGAAATCTATCAAAGCCCTCTCTGTTTAATATTCTAAGCTTATACGGTTCGTCTATTACTGCTCTGAACGACTTATGCTTCACCTATCTCAGGAGAATCCATTATGCTTTCTGGGAATCCCATGTCTTTTAATAGGGTGTTTCTGAACTTGCCAACCTTCTTGTCTTTGAGCGCCATTATAGTCTCAAATAGATCACCATCTGTGAGATCCACATCTCCAAACATACACTCAAGCGCAAAGCCACAGAGGGCTTGCATCTCATCTGAGGTATCTTCGTCTCCAGCCTTTGATTTCATTCTAAATATATTAAGAACAATCTCAAAGCATGCTAGATTATGAACCTTCTCTTCAAACGTGGTTTTACCATCCTTTGGCATCTTCCATTCAAAATTCATATTGTCTCCTTTACTCTGCAAAGTAAGATCTCAAGAGCCTAAAGGCATCTCTCCATACATTAGTTTTATACTTGTTCTCGAACTTCTCATTGCCAAGGCTTCCTCTTTCAGTATGGTGACCACGGCAGAGTGGTATACAGCTAAAGTCTTTTAAAGTGTTTGTAACTGTACCACCCTTGCCTGCTCCACCCATCCCTCTAGCCTCCAAGTGATCTGGATCAACTGGGAACTTGCCGCATACTCTGCAACCGTTAGAGCGAATGTATTTAATATAGTCTTTGGTATCAACCAAGGCCTAGTCTCGATTCTACTTTCTTAGTTCTGAGTCCAAGCTCGTCAAGATATTCATTAGTATTGTCAAGAGCGCTTAGAACGCCATCAATATCTTTCTCTGCCTTCTCTATCCTCAATAGTATATCATCAATATAAGTCATGCTCATATCAGACTCTCTCTTATCAATACCATTCTTCACTTTAGTTGTAGCCTTTCCAGCCATGTTAATTTCTCCTTATTAGTGTTTTGTTCATGTATTTCTGCCTCTTTTTCAGACACAAATTTCTTGCCGTCAGATGTAATCCAGACAGTGTCAAGCTCTGTCGTTATCATATTATTCCTTTAAAAGTAGGAGATAAAATTTAAGAATTATTCTGGAGAGTTCCAGTACTCTATTTCAACCAAACCCTCTTCTGCATAGACCTTCGTAGCCTCCAGAGCGCAGACAATCGAATCGTCTCTCCAGAAGGAACCAGTCATGGCATCTAAATAAAACTTAACGATGTTATCTATGTCTGGTTTAGATATATGGAGCTTGGGTGCATTCGATTTTAGTAAGTGTGAGTAGCGTCCCGTTCTATAGTGAGATTTTGGTCTAGGCATGCTGAAGGTCATCGAAACGGAAAGAGCTCCTTCTAGGGGGTGTTTTGGCTCAAATTTAGCGCACTCCTTTTTAAACTTCTCTTTATCTTTAGATGACGGGTCATACATGAAGACTCTATTGCCAGCTCTTCTAGCTTTGTGGCGTTGTTGTGATAGGGGTCTCATTTTAACCTCTAGAACTCCAGATTGTTGTTTGGGTTTCCTCTTGGGTCTTCCTTTCTTCTGCTTGCCTGAGGCCTTCCCTGATTTCGCTTTGCTTTGCTTTTCTCGATTCATACTTCCTTCCGCGAGTGGCTGGGTGAAGCTGTTGACACTTCCTCCGTGCTCGCCTTATGGTTTCTGGTCTTGATATAGTGCCCTCAGTTATATCGTCTAAGTGCTCAAGCCATGTTCTTTGTTTTAAGTTGTACTCCATTCCCTTTCTCTTGTACTCATTGTAATGAATAACCTTCTGTAAGAGAACGTCGTTATCTCGTGCCTCTTGATTGCTTTCCAAGACATACTTTACCATTTCAATCATATTGCTGAGGTCAGCCATTAAAACTTTTCCTTATATACGATTGTGGTAACTGTGTCCTTACACCAGCTCAATATAGCTTGAACCAATGTTGGGTTAGCGCCCTTTGTTATTACTGCTTTTGATATCATCTCGTGTACTTTTGCTGTATCTTGTCTCATACTTACTCCCTTTTTTGTAGTTGTCCCAATTCCCTGTGTCTCTGATCCAGTCACAGGCTTCCTTAAGTTTTAATCTTAGTAAATCATTCTCTCTTTCGAGCTTCTCTATCTCAATTAGCCTCATGTTTTCTCCTTACATTTTGGACACTCAACTTCCTTTAACTTATATATGGGAAAGTCATCATAATATACGGGGACGCGCTTTTTCCCAATAAGTCCATACTCCCAAGCTGTCTCACACTCAGGACACATCGCTACTGAGAAGTCTCCATAACTATAATTGTTCACCTCCCCAGGTGTCTTGTCGGGGGGGCTAAAATAATAATTAGGTATCCACCATATCCTTTTTTTGTCTTTTTTTCCCAAATTCAAACATCGTCTCTCTTCCCCTCCTTTTTATCAAAATGATAAAATACCTCCATTAGTCTAACTACATCTCTCTTTGATATCGTTATATCATATCCGTCAACAGCTATGTTAACAGAATTAAGCTCAACCACAGACTCCTTTATCGTAACAGAACCGTTCTTATGTGGCATCTCAGCCCCTAATATGGCTGGCATTTGCTTCTTTTCTCTTATCTCAGCCACCTCTTGCTTAAAGCCCGACAGCTCCTTCATTCTCTCTTGATATTCTATTACCCAGCGCCTTAATGCGGATAGCGATATGCCATATTTTCGCGAGGTTTCAGCAAGTGATTGCCCGTTAACACACTCTTTAACTGCCTGATTCTTGAAGCCCTGTTCGTACATCTTTAGCCTCCTCATTTTGTTTTGTAATAAACTCCCTGATCTTATCACTATCACCATTCATCTCTATGTAGTGGGATAGTGTCATAAACAATGTGTCGATAGCATGACCATATTTCTGTAGCTCCATCATTATTATGTCAGTCCTCTTCTCTAGCTCTCTATTGTTGCTAGGCTTTCTTTTAGCTTTCATCTTCTGTCCTCGTTAAAAAGCAGGGTGTATTCTCTCCAACATAAGCACCTGCTGTGTTAAAATAAAAATATTCAATAGCCTCTTCGTATGTCATATCCTTGGCGAGTATTTCTATACATTTATCTTTATCGTAACAGGCAATACTGGGCATGCCTGCTCTTTCAATGTATCCGACAAGAGCATCATCAAACCCGTCGGCAAACAACATATCTTCGTTCACCTCAGCTACCGCTTCTCTGTTCATGTAGTTTGTTCCACTTTTTAGTATTCTTACTCCCAGTTTCTCTTCTGGCACACTTCTTACATACATGCAGCTCTCTCCAGTTTACAAGTGTCACACTGTCTGGTGTTGCGAGGTACTTATCCCTGCCTCTATGGCCGCATACCTGACATGCAAATATATCACTGACACTTACTTTTTCTATGTATCTAATTTTCATCGCTTATTGTTTTTGGTTTGCTCAACATATTTGACTCGTTCAATTACAATGGTTGTCTGCTTTGTAGTGACTCGTTTTGTTTCTATGGTTTTCTAACCCCGTATGACTCGCATCACAATGTTGGTGTTCTATTTCCAATTGACTCACTCTGGGTGTATGTTTGTATTCGGTCGCGTGGTTCACTATAGAGATATGGTTGTCTTCCCAAAAGTGGTTCACTTTTATCCAATGGTTGTCTAAATTAGGTTGAT
>Ga0208010_1000847_pt1 | contig 10434 bp, 11 predicted proteins | sample 2_EtaG_FD_184074 | JGI IMG/M metagenome (GOLD analysis project Ga0208010, IMG submission 184074) | Marine viral communities from the Subarctic Pacific Ocean - 2_ETSP_OMZ_AT15125 metaG (SPAdes) (version 2) | ecosystem: Environmental > Aquatic > Marine > Oceanic | place: Pacific Ocean | collected... | reverse complement strand
AATTTTTCAAACTTTTTGGCTTCCCTCAAGGGAGGGGTGACTCCCTTCCCTTCCCTCTTTTGCCCTCCTTTCGCGGATAAAAGAGGGAAAGAAGACAATACCAGCATAATTACAATACAGTGGACATATTACAAGAGATAGGGATCGTCGCAGGTTTAGGCGGTTTAGGGATACTGTGGGCCGCTGCAGCTGTTGGAGTGCTTCTGGTCGGTTGGAGCGCAATCGTCGGGCCCATAGTAGACAGATTCAAAGATAGGGATTAGGATGCGACGTGATGGCCAACCCGGCAATACATGCGCTAGTTGTCTTAGCCGCCATTATTATACCAGGGGGCTTGGTCGTATACTTTGCTTGGCGTATACGCAATCGATGCAAAGATGTTAAAGCTGTGAAAGAAGAACTCGAAGAGCTTGATCCCATTGAAGAGATTCGTAACGCCTTTCTGGGAATGTATCCAAAAGAGTCCCTGCGCGTGAGGAATCGACGTGAGCGATTGGAAGAAGCTCGACGAAGACGCCGTAGAAAATTCCCCAAATAATTTCCCAGACTATTTATAGAAGTCATGAAAATCACCAAAGCTCAACTTAACCGTCTTATTCGCGAAGAGATTGCCAATGAGTTTGAAGAAAATCCTCCCTGGTCCGCCGATGAAACTGCTGAACGGGAAATTTCTCATGCTGCCGACCGTGAGTCGCGTGAGTTAGCGAAACAATTTCGTGGCTCGATTAAAAGAGATATCGGTAGAGTTTGGGGTGACGAGGCACTTGAAAGACGCGAGGAAGAAGTGGCTGCAGCCGCGGCAGAATCGATTATACCTAGGCTGATGGCCGCTCTAGAGTTACCCCCTGGCACCGATCGCGACGACGAAGTTAAACATATAGTGTATATGCTTGATAACCTTCAACCTGGTTTCTATGAGCCCAGTGAAGAGGAAAAGGCTGGAGCCTGGGGTGATCCCTCAAAGGCCGGCGCTCCGGTACCTCGGAAACTGGCTGGTACTCTTCCAAGCTTGGGGATTGATTTGGCTAATGCGTAAATCCTTGAGCACTAAGGAAGACTTCACTTATTTTGTCTTTTGGACTTGTGTTATCGCTATGGCCGCGTCTGCGATTAAGATTCTGTCTGCATTTATCTAATGTTTTTTGAGGCAAATATTGGTTTGCGCTTTAAGCGATAGTGGTAAAGTGTTATGATATATGAAGATGTGTAAGTATGCGAGTGTTCAAAAATTTAGCGAGAAAAAATCGCGAATTTTTGACTAGTTACATAAGATAGGAACTTTCTATGCTAACTTTTAATATCATTTTATCTGGCTTGCTGGCTGCTAGCGTCGCCGCTGCTTCATATTTTGGATTTTTAAATTATAAACGTCGCAAATTAAATTTGCAAATTGCGGCCGACCTTGATCTGATCATTCATTCAACTTTGGCAATCGTTAAAGAAAACGAAAAAATTGTCGCAAAAGCCAATAAAGAAAAAATAACTCATTATAATGACCTGTATAACCCCTTAAACGACAACAAACTGCAGGATATTGAATCCCCCGAAATGTTATCTACAATGCTTACCGTTATCGTCAACAAATATGGGGATGTTCGGTTATCACTTAAAGATTTTGAGAAAGTATCCGATAAAGAATATGTTTCTGTCTATGTTGACATTACTTCAAAAGAATTAATTTTATCATCGAACCATGAGATGGTTTCTACAGAATTAACAAGCATGATCAATTTTAATAATTCAGACGATAGCACCTTTCACTAATATATCAACGGCGCTTTACTATTTATTGTATGGTACCAGGTGACTTAGTTAGATCAATAAAATTTAATGCTATAGGCATTGTTGTAGAGATCTTTAGTGATCTTGATCCTAATAACCCATGGGTGCGAGTTTTATTTACTCACCCTCAAGAAACCTATCAATGGTGCAGAGTTAGTGGTTTAGAACTAATGAAGAAGAAGGATGCTGACTAAGAATCACGCCATAAATTATTTGAAGCAAACTTAATCACTTCTTCGGCTGAATCTTCATTATAACCATACGTATCGATCAGGGTCTGTACCATTGCATTAAATTTTTTCTGCTGCTTGGTATCTCGACTCTTGCTTTTGGTGACAATACGTGAGATGTCTTTAACTGAAGTAACAAGTTTATTTTCAATGGCTTCGCGTAACGGGCCGTAAGAACGCCAATCTATAACTTCTCCTCTGCGAAGTTTAGAGAACATGTAAGAAGAAATATCGGCTCGAAAATTATTCTTTGCGCTTCCTTTGATCCCGATTTGTTCTTCAATCGACTGAAGGAATTTTTCATCTGGCTCCATATCCTCGCTCGTAACCCGATCTCGAAGCTTCGTATTATTGACATATGCCTCTGCATGATCAAGATAATTATTAAACAAGGATTCGGCTTGTTCTTCATAGGCCGTAACAAAAGCCTTTGTGATTTCTTTTTCAAGTAGGGAAAGATATTCTTCATGAAGAGCCTTTTGAAGAAATTGTAAGTAATATTTTCTATTGTCTGCATTGACGATTTGTTCTTTAACTTGTTTAATGAGAGAATCACGAATTGAAATCGGGGTGATCATATTTTTTGTTGAGTCAGCCAATGCAGCATCGATTGCTTTCATAATAAAACGAGTAGAGATGCCGGTCATCCCTTCGTCTTCTACTTCTTCACGTAAATCTTTAATGTCAACCTTTTTAATTGATCCTTTTTCTACAATTTCTTCACCGTTGTAAATTTTCATTTTAGTGAGAGGATCGGCCTTATTAGAGGGTTTAAGACGAGAGAGTACTGCGAACATGGCAGCAATTTCTAACGTGTGGGGCGCAATATGATAGTCATAATCAGAGCGATTAATTAACTTTTCATAAATCTTTACTTCTTGTTCAAACTCTAAACAATAAGGAATATTAACACGAACGATACGATCAAGAATTGCCTCGTTCGTGTGCTCGGATTTAAATTTATTCCATTCTGCTTCATTGCAGTGTGCGACGATTACGCCATCAAAATAAATCATGGCTTGTTTGCCGGGAGAAGGTACATTTTTTTCTTGCGTAGCTGTAATCATTGTATGAAGAAATTCAATTTCATTCTTGAACACTTCTACAAATTCTACAATGCCACGGTTGCCGACATTGAATGCACCGTTGAGGCTTAGGACCCGTGGGTCGTCTTCGGGGTATAAATCAAGTTTCGAAATATCTTCCGAACCAATTAGAAGACTTGTGTCTTGAGTATTGGGATCCATAGGAGGAACGACCCCAACACCGGTGCGCCCTCGAATCGAAAAAGACGTTTGCGTAATTGGGAATTTTGTATAGTCTCCCTCAAACTCACTAAGAAGGCGATGACGACAGACGGGGCACAAATCCCCTTCAATAGAAATATTATACATTTCTTGAAAATCTTCTCGTAGAGACCGGGGAATTAGATGTAGAGGCTCTTCATTGATGGGGCACCCTTCTAATTTATAGATCGGTTCGCATTCTTCCAGGGCGATTTTAATGTGTTCGATAAGGGCAGACTTACCCGCGCCCACAGGTCCTAACAAAAGGAGAACTTGGCGACTCTCCTCCCCTCTCATAGCAGCAGAATGAAGGAATCTCATGACCTTTTCGAGGGAGCGCTCCATACCGAAAAAGTGATCGGAAAAATAATCATAAATTTTTATAGGCTCTCCATCAAAAAGTCTATTACAACGCTCATTCGAATCATCCAGGGTGGTGAGTCCTCGCGACATAATCTGCTTGTATAATCTTTTGTGTGCGAGAAGAGGGATCTCCTCGTCAATTTCTATCAATTTAAGATAGTCTTCTAAAAACCCAGTAAACTTTTCTACTTTTTTACTTTCTTGATGTTTTATTATATTTTGTAAAAATCTCTTTGTAGTATTCATCTCTTAAAACTCCCACTCTTCATCTTCTACTGTTGAAACTAATTTAATATTATCGCCCCACAGTACTTTTATATATTCATATACTTTTTGAGCATAATTTAAATCTAAATCGCGTCCGTCATGTTCATGAACCAAAGAAAGAACATTATTTTTATCAATCTCATCGACGTAAACAGTTGGGATACGATTAAGCCCTACATTCTTAATTAACTCGTCGCGGACTTTTTCCCACCCCTCGTCATCTGATATGTCATCTATTGTAATAGATTTCTTAGATTTTTTAAATGAGTAACTAAAATAATTCATCTCTTGCATGAATTCCTCGGTTAAATAACATCGTAAAAAAGTTATATCATTATGAATCTCTCGAAGAATCTTTGCCTCTTCAAATCCTCTGTCTTCAATAATCTTTTCAAACAATTTATATCCCAAATGATAAGGATTTAATTGACCCAAGTGCGGACGTACCACTTGGTTGTGTAATTTAATAAATGGAAGATGAAGATTATCAGGAAGGTTGAGCTCATTAATAATTTTGTAATGTATGGTGCAAGCCCAGCCCTCATTCATAATTTTAGTAAGGGCTTGAGGGATAAAATATTGAGAACTTTCTTCAACAATAAGAATAAGATTTTTTTCCCACTCTTTAAGGTGCTTGCTGTGGTTTACTATAAATTGTAAAACATTATATTCTGGCTCTAAAGGAATTTTTTCTAAATCGGGAACGTAATCGGGCACACTTTCTATTAATTCTTTTTCGACTTGAAGCTTTTCTTGGCGGCTTTTGTATTTAATGCCCGGGTATCTTGGAACTTGGTATTTAATTGAATGAGCTGCATCCAGTATCTTCTCTACTTTGCCGATACCAATTGATGGGTCTTCAATTAATTTTTTAACATATTTGGCGGCTGATTTAAAGCTGCTAATTATGTTATTTGGGTTTGTATCGGCAAACATACGATTATTTTTGAAAAAATCGCTGTGCCCCACACAATGAGCCATCGTTAAAACATGAGTGTAAAGAGAGTTTTCCCTCATGAGATAAGCAATACTAGGATTTGAGTTAATTATCATCTCATAGGGGAGTCCAGTCTGGCCCATATTGTATAAAGTGTGAGTTCTTTCGTATTCTTTTCCATAAGACCAGTGTCTATAGTGAGTTGGGAGCCCCGTATATGCCATGGCACTGAGCATTTCTTGGTAGTCTATGATTTCGTAATCAATTGGATACCAGTCTAGGCCCAAATCTTCCGCTACGCGAATGATTTTGCTGTCCCAATGGGCTAAATCTGATGGTGTCCAGTCACTCATTTATTGTTTCCCACCGAAAAGGGAGCCAAAGGCTGTCCAAATATGGTCGGTGTCTCCAACCATTACTTTTTTGAATTTATTATCACAAAGTGGGCTTAATTTTGCCCATAAATTCTCCATTTCTTCGTTTTTCCAAGCAGAAAAGGTCGCCCACGAGCTTAAACCAAAGTCATTATCGTCGGCGTCATCTGTAAGTCCTTTATAACTCTCATTAATCTCACAATATCCCGTTAATTGGTTTAAATCTTTAATTTTTTTGAATAAATCGATTGATTTTTCGTTATCTGACGTCCAATTCTCTCCATCGCCGCAGTAAAATGTGTAAATATTCCAACTATTCGGGTGAAATTCCTTTTCAATGATCTCTAATTCAAGATTTAGGCAACTAGAAATAATTGTTCCGCCGTGAGTTGCTACTTTAAAGAAGTCATCCTCGTCAACTCGCTGCGCTTTGGTGGAATGCGATATAAAAACTACCTCAACTCGCTCATATTTGTGATTTAAAAACTGATATAGCAAGAAAAAGAAGCTTCTAGCAAGATATTTTCGGTCCTGAGACATAGAACCGGACACGTCCATTAAGAAAAAGATCACTGCGGAGCTATTTTCTTTGATTTTGGGCTTAATATGGTGGTATTTTAGGTCATCCCTATGAAATGGGAACCTTTCATCGCTGTCTGGGTCGTATGTTCCTATCTTTTCGGCTATTTTGCGACGTCTAATCTTGCGTTTCATGGTTTCTTTCTTAGAAAGCCGAGGTCGGATGCCTTTAAATCGATATCCTTTGCGTTTTATGGCTTCTTGAGAGACAAAACGGAACTGTTTCTTCTCTAAATCCGGTAATTCGAGGTCATTGAACAGATATTCGGCCAATTCCTCGAGGGTAACCTCGACATCATAGTATTCATCGCCCTTTTCGTTGCTTCCGTGACCCGTTCCTTGTCCACTCGCCACTTTCGCGCGCTTTGAGCCGATTTTTTGGCCTCTTTTGATGCTATGATCGCCGGCAGACCCCACAGACTTGTTTTTTTCGTGATTTCCGAAGATAAATCGGTACTCTTTGATGCCTCGAATGGGTATTCTTATCTTTTTTTTGCCATTTTGGCCAATAATTGACTCTTCGGCAATTACATCCTTGATTGACTCTTTAATCGCTCTTTCAATCTTCTTTTTATGACGATTTCGGTCGCTGGCGGCGCGATCTACGATAGATTTATGTTTTCGGAAGACACTCATACCCTAATTATCTTAATAAATGAACTAATAACCATTATAATTGATATAGTTGATGATGTCAAGAGTAGAATAGAGTAAATTAGGTATTTAAGGTCTATACGTGCTATTTATATAAAATTCCATGACTGGCCAACCATTTCCCACTAATGACCCCCTTGATGAGCTCGAAAGCCTCGTATACGGCTTGAGAGAGACAAAACAGGAAGATTTTTTCGATCATTTGACCAGAATTAATCAAAAAATTGATTTAATAAAAGAAGCGGTGGAAAAGTTGTGTGAAACGACGTCCGGGTGTCTAAAAACAGCCGATTGTTCATCTTTAACGAAAACTAAGAAAATAAACTAAATAATGGAGTTAATTTCGACTCATTTTATTAAAACGCAAGACGTTGGCTACCATGGGAACCTTTTTGGGGGAGTAATGCTCGCATGGCTAGATGAAGCGGCCGCGGCATATGCAGCACAGGTAGCTGACACGCCTCGGATGGTCACAAAGCATATTGCCGGGCTCACTTTTGAGAAACCGTGTCGACCGGGTCAGATTATCAAGATATATGGGGAAGTGTCTAAGGTAGGCAAGACGTCTCTCACATTGAATATGGAAGCGAGACGGCACTCTGTGTACAATGGCACACAAAAGTCTGTGGTGAGTACCCAAATGACTTTTGTACGAATCGATGGAGATGGCGAAGCAATCCCTATCTCCGAGAAGGTTCGAATAAAATATCGCGATCCAGAAGATTTTTCATAACGGCATAGATATTGCTTCCTAGTTAAAATAGGAGGTATTTTATTATGTTACGATTAATTTCGTTAATATTATGTCTGTTAGCGGTGGCCTGTGTGGCCCCTAATGATACAATTTCTGATGACCTCGACAACCAAAAAGATCTTTCACCAGCGGATGTGGAAGACGAAGTATTTCCTGGCCCTGCTGCATGCATGCCGCAATCACAGCCAGGAATTCATGAAACAAATCCATTTGATTTGCTTCCGCCAAGCCCTATTACGTGGGATGCCTGTTCGGGAGTAGAAGGTGATCACCCGTGCAATCTAGAGGGCGTAGATCACCGAGGGGACAACTTTGGTCTTTATGCGAACTTTGGGCGCCCGATTGTTTTGGACTTCTCTGCGGGATGGTGTGGGCCTTGTAGGCGCGCTGCAGAACATGCACAGGAAGTACAGGACCTTTACCGAGACTCCGGGCTTCTCTACATAACGGTTTTAATAGAAACAACCAACGGAAGTGTTCCAACTCAAGCCGATGTTGCTGAGTGGGCTGAGGAATATGGTAACACTGATTCGTTGGTGGTTGCCGGAAGCCGATCGATCTTAGAAAGCGGAGGAGGGGCTTGGCCCTTAACAGGCTGGCCAACGTTTTTTTACATCGATGAAGAAATGGTTTTGAGAGATATTGATCGTGGGTATAGTGAGCAGGAAGTTCTCTTTTCCATTGATTGGCTTTTAAGTCTATAATATAACTAATTACATCACTATCGATGGGATTAGTATAATGAAACATCTTGATGCAGCTTTAGCTGAGTTGAATTCTTGCACCCTGGAAGAATACGAAGAACTAATTGAACTTTGGATTTGGTATGGCGGCTGTGGCTAATGAAACTCCTACTTGAAAACTGGCGGAAGTACCTTGCCGAGCGTCAGACTGATCAAATCTACTCAGATTTGGTAGATTTTTTTGTGGAAATGTATACAACGCCCGCAAACTATGAGTATCTTGACGAAGCAGAAGAGGAAGAATATGAGGGAGCACCTCTTAGTGATGAGGACCTGAGTGCGCTCTTCGGGAACCTCGACGAGGGGGCCGAAGAAGAGGATCCTCCGGAATGCAACCATTGCTCGGAAATGTTCTTTTTAAAGATTCCGCGGATGTCCGAATTATGGCATAAATTTAACGAGCAAGTGCCGGGTGGGGCGGCCTTTTTAAATTTTGAGAGTGAACATCAGTTTACCGGCAGAATGGCAGAAAGTAGTTGGTTAGAGATAGTTTATGGAATGGAAAACGCCGAAGGGATTAGTGAAGAAGCCCTAAAAAGTAGTGCTCTCGGTATGTATGCCGGGGGGCAGCTGCTTATTAACTTTGGTTCCAAACACATGGGGGACTGGACTCCCGACAAATTTAAGGAGGCATCAGCTGATGCGTTGTTGGCAGCCCTAGCGGAAAAGCATAGTGTAATTCGATCAGTGATCGAACACGAATTAACTCACATGATTAATCATTTGCGTGCAGGAACCTATAAGAGAGCCAAGGGAATTGGGCGTCATCATCGCCAAAAAGAGGAAAAACTCCAAGGGGCCATCCGATATGCAAATTCAACAGAAGAAATTCAGGCGCGCCTAATTCCTATTTTTAATTTTGTGGGTGATATAGTATCTGCTGTTGGGTCCTCCCGGGCGCCGAGTAGCGCTATTCGGCGAGGTAAAAACAGTACTGAATTGGCCAACCTAATTGGACATGAGGTAAAGAATTTTGAGGGGAATCAAAGCCTAAAGAATATAGTCAAACTTTTATGGAGCCTCCATGATCAAGAAAATCCCAATTGGGAACGATTTCTCTCACAAAAGAACAGACGGCGAATATCACATCGATTTTATGAATTTGCTGAGGAGTTATTTAGTAATGAAGCTCCTACTTGAAAACTGGCGGAAGCTGAATGCCGCGGCAGAAATTCTAGATAATATACCTGACTGGTCAATAGTGAAAAAGGACGATGAATTATTTTTGTTTAGCGGCCGAGACCTTCGGCCTTTGGACCATATTGATATAGGCACTTTTAGTGGCATCGTCGAAAAATCGGCGCACTACCACGCCGGCGGCATCGTTCATGTGAAAAGGACTGATATGCTTGATCAGCTGGAAGCCAACCCCGAGTGGATTAAATTGGTTTTGGATCCCGCGGCAGCAAAGAAAGTAACTGGTCAGTTTGAATTGCTTCGAAATAAGATAATGAAAAAATATGAAGAGGAAGGTGTGGCTGGGCCGCTCTTTACAGATAAATTTAAAAGAGATCACCCAGTTAAAATTGATTTAGAAAACTTGACGGTGGCATTAGTATGAAACTCCTACTTGAAAACTGGCGGAAGTATTTAACAGAAAATAAAGAGGTATTTTATGTTGATGTTAATCTCTTATTACCAACAGAAGAATTAGGTCACGGCAAAGAGCATAACTGTCCGAGCCAAGAATGTGATGCGGTTGTAGAAGAGAAAATGGTTGAGATCGAAAGCGGGCATTTTAAGCCTATAGAAGTTTGTAATCAAAAGCCTGTTAAAACCTATAGGGCGCAAGGTTTGGATGTCGGACAGGCGCCCAAATCAGGAATGGTCGAACCTTTCTACCATATTATGAACGGTCATCATCGGGTAGAAGCTGCTAAGAGATTGGGAATTTTGCAAGTTCCTATATATTTAACTCCCGAAGATATTGAATGAAACTCCTACTTGAAAACTGGCGGAAGTATCTCACCGAGGGCGAAGCCGGGCATTTCCCGTGGCTTAAAGAAATCCAGGCAACTGATGATCTGGAAGAACAACGAGCCATTCTCATGTATTCGGACCGTTTTATACCGGTGGGGAAAGGTTCGTTCCGGTCGGTCCTCGCGCCGCGGGGCGATGAAGACTATGTGATTAAAGTTGTGCACGACAATGATGAGCATAAACTGCAAATGAACAAAGATGATTTTGAGACAGCAAAACGTTACCCCTTCATTTTTCCCAAATCTTATGCCCATGCGGATGACTTTTCTTGGATTGTAACGGATTATACCCCCCCCGTTACAAAACCTGATCAGATGAAGAAAGTCTTGGAGCAATCTTTTCCTGCCGAGACATATGCGTTAGTGAGGGAACTAGCGCGCCCGGGGGACGACGACGGCTGGTGGGCCCAGTGGAATCCTGCCGACCCCTTTCACATTATGAAGCTAATTATGGCGTCTTTTCGCGCCGACAGAGAGATCCAGGAG
>Ga0208010_1000838_pt1 | contig 10478 bp, 13 predicted proteins | sample 2_EtaG_FD_184074 | JGI IMG/M metagenome (GOLD analysis project Ga0208010, IMG submission 184074) | Marine viral communities from the Subarctic Pacific Ocean - 2_ETSP_OMZ_AT15125 metaG (SPAdes) (version 2) | ecosystem: Environmental > Aquatic > Marine > Oceanic | place: Pacific Ocean | collected... | reverse complement strand
ACCAACTAAAGCTGCTATTTGAAAGTATAACATTTTTACACTCAGATATCAAATAGAAATCTAAAATATCTTCATTTCCTTCTATAAAAATATAGTTTTCATGAATAAAATTTTCTTTGCACCAGCCAATGTCATCACTGAAGAATAAGTAAGTGGCGTCTTTTGAAAAATTATCCATCGCCTGCTTATAATAATCAAGCTCGCACGGAGGATGCATATGACTATATTTTAGGTAGTCCCCTCGTCGAACATGTACTGCAACGGTTTCATTCTTCAATAGTTCTCCGTATTTTTCATTTATAGAGGCTTTAGTTTTCTCGTCAATAGCAAATAACTCCCTAATGACATCTCCATTTTTTTCAAAATATTTCTCTGATTGAAAATATCCAACCAAGCACATGTCGGGTACATATTCTATTGGAGTATGATGAAAATATGGTTCTTGATAAAGATTCTTTATAGGTAAACTGGAAGAAAAATAAAGATTCCTAAAAATTGTTTCCAAATAATTGTGACACTCTCTCCCTTGGTTTGGTAAATGATGATTTTCCACATTAAACGCGGGCGCAGTATTGTTATCAATCCCGGTAGAGATTGCAGCTGCTATTTGGAATAGCTGATTTCCGAGACCTCCTTGCAAATAGCTAGATATCATCATGTAGTTTCCCGTATTTTACTTTGTTTCTTATTTTCATTTCGGATCGGTATAACTTTGGGTGGTCCACTTTATCTTCATTCAGTGGGTTATTCCTATTATATACATACAATATGTCTTTGATGAATTTACTTCGATGAGCCGCCATCTCCAACATTGGAAACATGAATATCATGTCCCAAGCCCCATCACAGAATCTCCCGTCTTCTTCCAAAAAGTCTTCCTTTTTAATTTTTTTCCATAACTTGTATTTAAATGTCCTCATGTGAGAACTCATCCACTCTGATTCACGAAAGGTGTTGGAATCAATTATTTCTTTTGGTATTTCTCGAGAAAACTTTCCTCGATTTTTAGATGGATATTCCATGTAGCTCCCATAAGTTAGCCAACAATCTGATTCTTCATACCTAGTATTTAATATTTCTAGTGTATTCTTGGTAGCAAACCAGTCGTCTCCATCCAAAGTAATTATTACATCCTCTTTATCGGGATTAGAGCGCTCAATCGCTTCATAGATATTTCTTAGTGCCAACTTCCGCTCTTCATTCTTTATAAACATAAATTTGGAATCTTCGCCAATTTCTTGTTCTATTGTTTCAACACTTTTATCTGTCGAACAATCATCCACAACTATGCACTGATAGTTATCATAATTTTGTAATTTGACGCTCCCCAAACATGCACGCAACCACTTTTCATTATTGTACGAAGGAACAATAATTTTAAAATGAATCATATGGCTTCCCCTTGTGTCCACTCTATTAACTCTCTTAAGCCCCCTTCGAGAGTTTTTTTCTGATGCCACCCCAAGCTTTGCAACTTTTCTCCGCTTAGTTGTGGCAAAGCAAGGGAATTTTCTTTTTGCTCTACCAACTGATAATTTAGTTTCTTATCTAACAGTTTGGATATCAGCTGCGCAATCTTTAAATTATTACTTTCTTCTGCTGCGGCAATATTATATTTTTCACCCGAACTACCATTGCGACTCAAAAACAATATCGCGTCACACAGGTCATCAACATGTAAATAATTTCTCCTATTCGGAGTTGTGCCCGCAGCATTTAATTGTATCAGAACTGTTTCCTCTTTCTGTATTTTTTCAATAATAAGTGGTATAAATTTTTCTTGTGATTGATGGGGCCCGAAAACATTCATTGCATAGGCAATCACTACTGGTAATTTAAAAGTTCTCTCATAAGAGGCACAGAGTTCTTGGGCGCCTATTTTTGTAGCTGCATAGGGACTATAAGATGTCGGTGTGTCATCTTCTTTCGATACAACCCCACGGGGGTTTCTGCCGAAGACTTCTGCAGTACTAAAATATAGAAACTGTTTCAGATGTCCTAGGTTGGTTAAAGCGAATTCTAATAGGTTTGTTGTTCCAACAACATTATCCAGTACAAAACTCATAGGATCTGCTACACTTTTTTTAACGTCAGTCGCTGCAGCAAAATGAACTATATAATCAATTTTCCCAATTTTTTCAGAACAACTCTTTCCTATAGGCTCTCTTAAATCATGATATATAATTTTTACTCTATTATGTGAACCAAAAGGGTCGCCAGGGGGAGACCGAATCATCGATATTATTTCATAATTGGTTTCTCTTAATAGAAAGTTAACCAAGCTCTTTCCTAAAAACCCTCCTCCTCCCGTAATTAAAATCCTATACACCTATGTTTTTCCTCTTTATTTCATCCCAAAAAAATGTCGTGCGCGAAGCCAAATATTCATAAATACTTTCTTTGGTAGAAAACCACTCCTCTGTAGCGTGTTGTACCTTTTCGTTTATTATTAATTCACACCCCAAGAGCTTTGCCTCAGTTACAAGTCTCGGACAGGTGTCCTTTCCTAGCGGTAAAAATATAAGACCACGAGAGGAAGCTAGCGCCTCTAACATTTTTTCATAAGACAGGTTCTCGGCCACAAAATATTTTAAATTGTGCTCTTGCGCATATTTGATGGCTGCGTCGGTTCCTTTGACCCACGATCCCGTATGCACAATAAGCCACTTGTTATTTTTCTTTATTTTAAGGTTCTTTATAAAGTTTAAAGTATCGCCATCAAAAACAGAGCTTAATACAAAAGAATTCTGATTTTCTAGAAATGGAAATATTTTTTCATAGTGTTCTTTTTGTTTTTCAGACATAAACCACAAAGATTTTGCTTTTGAATAAAATACAGCAATAAATTTTCCACAATACTGTGTATGACACTCACATTTCGTTTCACCACCCAAGATATGTTTTTCAGGGGAGCGATATTTACAGTACTTATAATCATATTCTAAAACAGAATAATTCAAATGTTCAGCGGCGTAAAACAGCGCTTCTCGTGGTACCATTGTCATATTGCCAAAAATCCAATATTCATCTTTATTGGCTTCTAACAACTCAATTGTTACAGTGCTACTTTCAATTTTTTTAACATCGCAATACGATGCCTGGATTATCGCCTCGGAAGTAAGTTCGGCACCCCCCGTATGCTTATCTATAAACAGGTCAGAAACAAAAAACATGCCTTAAACACTTAGATCTTTAAACATCTCTTCTATTTGGTTGGTTATATCTAACTCTTCTTTAGTAAAAAGCAAATCTACAAAAGTATTAATGGCGGCCTCTTCTGTAAAAGTTTTTAAAATATGTTTCTGTAGTACTAACGCTCTCTTCTTGCAATGAGTTTCTTTTTCTAATATCTCTCGAATTGCTCGCTTATAAGAAGTCTCTCTGGCATACGCCCACGACGATTCTTTTATTACAACGCCGGGCCAAACAGCCTCTTCTTGTACAGGTTGTAAATCATAATCTACACGAGCGACAAGGGGAACCTGCTTACCTTTCTTATTTGGCTTGCAAATAAAATCCATTTGTCCGCTCCAAGTGATCGTAACAAGGGGAAGCCCGTTATAGGCCGCCTCAAAAAGTGGCAACCCGAAGCCTTCGCCGTGGCCGATATTAATAAGAGCTTTCATCGTGGGATGCTGATAGAACCACGTTAACTCTTCGGGTGATAAATCTCCGTGGACCAAATATACCTTACATTTCTTCTCCCCACAATGACTAAGTAAACCATCCAATCGTTTGGTGGTAAGTTCGCGATCGATAATACTCTCGGCCACCGTATTTGTTTTTAATATTAAACCAACATCTTCGTCCTCTCTAAATTCCTCAACAAACCATTTGATAGTGTTTTCTAAATTTTTACGTGGGCCCCATTGAGAAACAACCAAAAAATTCTTGTCAGTCGATAGTTTAATATCAACAGGAGCTGGTTCAAAATTCCTAACGGAATAGCTTACAACATCAATCGGAACTTGAAGCCCATAATCTTCAACAACTTCTCCAGTTTGGTCATTCTGCGCGCGGTATTTTGTATTTTCAAAAACTGCTTTAGAATGCTTAGAGATTGTAATAATTTTGTCAACCATTTCATTAGATTTAGATAACCACTCCGGAGCTACTTTAGTTGTTTCAATACCAGCCGTATATCCAATATTTATTGGTGCCATCTTTCCAAATTCGATCGGAATAGTAATTTGTAAAGACAGATCAGGTGGGATATTGGTGTTTGGTACGGTCTTGTATATCAACTCTTCAATCCACTTTCTATCTTTGTCGTTGCCACTTATCTCCCCGGTGTTCCCCCATGGAATATTAATGAGAAATATATCAAATAAATCTTCTCTCGATCTCAAAGCCCTCAGAGCAAAACGTGATTGTTCTCCATACCCTGAACGCGACAAAGCCGGGGCCCTTACTAAAATTCTTTTTTTCATTTTTAAAATTCCCTTATTTCATATCGTTGATAATTCATTCTGGTATCCCAAGAGCCCTTTTCGTCATAGATTTTTGTAAAAAGGTCATCCCAGCGCTGAATAAAATCATCAAAATTAAATTGCTTTTGCGTCCATTGGCGCCCAGCGATTCCCATAAGGGTCCTGTTTTTTGGTGACATCTCGTATAATTTAGTTAAAGCTTGGATAAAGTCTTCTTCATTGAGGCGATCCTCATATATAAAAGGCACCTGTTGTGAACCAATTACTACCTTTGAACTTGGCTCAAGTCCGATACCAAACCAATTCTCTCCATCCGTGACTTGGTCTTGGAGGCCTCCTGTCATATTAACTAACACTGGAGTGGCACAAGACAGAGATTCCAAGGTTGAAAGGCCGAAACCCTCGGCATCAGATATATTAATTGTTAAATCCGCTATGTTATAAACCATAGCAAGATCAGGTGCGTTAATTTTGTCACGCGAAAAAAGGACTTCCCCATTAGTTAATTTTAATTCGTGTATAATAGCTTCCAAATCCTGGCCGTGCACATCCTTAACATCTGTATGCATTATTAATGTTGCTTTATCGTGCCCCACTTTATCAAGAAAGTTTTTAAACCACCAGATAAGGGTGCCCGATTGCTTTCTCCTAGCGTTTCGGTTATTCCAAAAACAAACAAATTTATCGCTCATTTCTTTCTCTGCTCTAATCTGTGATACTTGTTGAGGATTTAGTGGTTTGAAGATAGTACCGTCGACAGCGTGAGGAATGTAAGAACTGTCTACTTCGGGCGCTACGGTCTGTACTATATCGTGAGTTACCTTTGAGATGCAAGCAACATGATCATTCGAAAGGTAATATGATCTGTTAAAAGTGGGATAAGGGTAATTATCCCAAACATGATAGTAAACCATCGGAACATGGGGTCTTATTTCGTTCTCTATCTCCCATAACCATCCATAAAAACGTGGATCGGTCATGAACCAGAGAATATCGGGCTTCTGTTGGTGTACCATTGCTCGGACTTGTTCTCTGGTACCGTATCCATCAATTGGCCATATAACCCAATCCTCTCCCCATTCTTCGGTTTTTTGTGGATCGTGATTCGGATGTTGGACGGCTCCTCCAAAAGAAACAAACTGGTATTTACCAGTCCTGAGCATTCCGTCAATTATATATTTTGACTGAGTTCCAACTCCAGACGGAGAAAGGGGGTGATCACCAATGGTGAAAATCTTAATTTTATCTGACATGTGATTCCTTTACGGGCAGTGTTCGGTTTTATACAGCTTACAAGGATAAGGTTTAAAACAAGAAAGCCTGTTTTTAATACTTATCCTTTTAGAGATATTATAAATCGCTTGGTATAAAAGTTTAAGAGCGTTTTCAGTTTTTTTCTTTCCGCTCGTTACTCTAAATATCTCCACGCGGTCTTTTTTGGCCGTTCTTTTTAACAATGCAAAGTGAGTTTCTACATTTTTTGGGTCAATTTTGTGTTTTTGACAGAAAAAGTGTTTATAGAGGGTTAACTGATACGTTACTATCTTTTCGGCCTTTCGCCGAGAGTCCCAACCCCAGGAACAGGTCTTCCAATCAAATAGATGATAGGTGTCCCCTACCTTAACGACAGCATCCACGAAACCTTTGAAACTGATATTGAAGTTCTCAATTGGTACATAGAGCATTTCTTCCGAAGAGAATACTTCATAATCACCGAAGTAATCTTCAAGAGCATCTTCTACTTCCGCCAAGATCGCAGGGCCAGCAGTTCGCATTGTTTCTACATTTTTCTCGTTCATTACAATATTTTTTTCCAAAAGCTTTTGAATATTCTTGTAAAACCCAATTTGAAATAATTTAGCATCATCAATATCTTCTTTTAGAAGTTTCTTTTCGCAGACGTCGTGGATAGCTGTTCCAAAGGCTGTATATTCATTGCCTTCGAATTTTGCAACCTTTTCGATCCAGGATTTCTTATGAAGATGAGGACAGGTGTTCCAGTCTTTTAATTCTGAATATGATATATGTTCACGCTTCGTCATTTATTATTTCTTCAATCTTGCTGTATAAGACGGGGCTTATATCTCGCACTTTCTGCGGATTATCCAAAAAATACTTTTCAAATCCGTTTGCAAAATACTCTTGAATAGAGGTGGCACCATATGGGGATACAAATAGTCCCATTGTTATAGATAATAGAGTAGGATAGCCCACTTCGTTGGCGAGAAACTCATCAAACTTTTTATTATATTCAGTATAAGAGTATAACACAGGGTTAATATGATATCCCTCTGCGTGGAGTAAATGGTAAAGCCGCTCTCTTTTACCTTTAAACTCTTGGATTAAACTATCATCATATATCTGCCACGCAAATTTGCTTTCTAAAGAATGGGCAACCTCATGAACAAAGTTTTCTATCATATCAAATACAGTGGGCTCAGTAGCAGTCATATAAATGCCCCCATTCATAAAAGCTGCATTTCGGTCTTTCAATTCTTTAAATATCCCAATATATACTACATCAACATTATCTAGTAAAGCCGGCGGTATAAACTCTTCAGCTTCTACGCAAAAAGTAGGGATATCAACACTTTCTTCTGGTGTGTCTGTAACAAAAACAGGAATGCTATGTATATAATATTCCATTATTTTGATGTTGTATTTTCTAGATCGTCCAGAGCTTGCTGATATCCTCTAAGGAAGTTTTCTTCCGCGATCGCCCAAAGAAACTCGGGAAACTCGGCAGCAAAAACTTGCACAGCCATATCGACGGTGATATCTTCTTTGGCTAATAATCGCTCGCCAATGTAATTCACCACCAATTGTTTAAGTCCAGTGTCGGCTTCTACGGTTTTCTCTAAGTCGGGATTTTCTAAATCGGCCTCGAGGTCTAATTCATCATTTGTTTGTTCCATTTTTTTACTCTCATAAATTTGCGGCAGCGAAGGTTGCCACGCGTGATCTTTCGCCCTTATTTAAAGTAACGTGGGCTGCGAGTTCAAAACCTTTAAATTTTTCAACTGCATGGGTAAGTCCATTAGTTGTAGCATCAACATAGATATTATCAATTTGTTCTATGTCACCGGTTAACACAATCTTGGTACCTTCTCCTACTCTTGTTATTATAGTCTTTAATTCATGAGATGTCAAGTTTTGTGCTTCATCAATTATAATGAAGGCATTTGAGATTGAGCGACCACGAATATAAGTCATAGCTTCTATCTCTATTGTACCCTTTTGCATGTAAATGTCAAGAGTTATTTTATTATTTCCCATTAAAAACTGTAAGTTATCTTGAATGGGCATGAGCCATGGTGACATTTTCTCTTCCATCGTGCCCGGGAGAAAACCAATGTCCTTTCCTAGGGGCTGTACAGGCCGTGAGACGATTATTCGTGAGTAGGCGGCACTTCCTTCGTCGATGGTCTGTTCAAGGCCAGCAGCGATGGCACAGATGGTCTTACCACTGCCTGCTTTACCAATGGCTGTGACAATTTGAACATTTGGGTCCATAAGGGCATCTAAAAGAAAGGATTGTTCTTTATTTCTTGCTTTAATGCCCCAAACGCCTTTTTTGTGTTGTGATAGTTGTAAAACAGGTGTTGAGTGATTAATAAATCTTCCTAGTGCTGATTTTTTCTCATTAGCGTTCGACACCATCATTACATATTGGTTTGGGAAGAGAGTTTTATCTTCTAAATATACATTCTTTTTTTCGTAAAAATTATCAATCCTTTGATCGTCGACCAAAACTGTGGTGATGCCCGTAAAAATATTATCACTACTATCTACGATTTGATTATTTTGAAAATCTTCAGATGCAAGACCAATAGCATCAGCAATCACTCGCATATTAATATCGCGCGAGACCAAAATGACCTTACTGGAAGTTTCATTCTGGGCTTTAAGGGCTGTTGCTATAATTAAATGATCAGGTATTTTAATATCCAAATCGTGTGGCAGATCTTCTTGCGTTATACCGCTCGCACTTATGGACTTTATAATTCCAAGGCCTTTTCGAATTCGAACGCCTTTATTAATTGAGCCACGAGAGCGTAATGCATCCCATAGTCTGATTATCTTTCGTGCTTGTGATCCAACAACGTCTTGGCGTTTTTTGTGTTTATCTATTTCTTCGAAAACTTTGAGGGGAACATATATATCGTTATTTTCGAAGGCATATATACACTCGGCATTTGTAAGATAAACACTAGTATCTAACACATAGATCTTTTTCCGACTCATATAGGCGATGCCCCTGTAATATATAGAGAGAAGCCCACAAGAAATTTACTATTTCTTGGGAAGGTCATGAGCTGTTACTATTTCGACTCTGGTTGGCTTAATATATAAATCGAATTCCTCATCTATTTCTGTTGTATTTAACATTGGTGCTGTCTTCACCAGTTCAGAAGAACTTTGGATTTTGGTGCCCCCTGCGTTCCATAATAATTCAATTCCTAGGGATTTACATAATTTCATTTCCGGGGTGTTATCAATTTTTCGATCGCCGCCGTTGGCAAAATAAGTGGGAACGATTCTTTGTAATGCCTCACAAACAGTTCCATCCATATCATCAACTCCAACCGTTTCATCAACAGCTGCAAAGCCGCGAAGTATTTCACATCGCTCTTCAAAAGGCATAAAAATATATCCCTTCTTCCTCATAAGCCAATCATCTGAATTTACAATCACAATAACTTTGCCAAAGGTGGCCGCTTCTTGTAACATTCGCAAGTGTCCGATATGTACCGGGTCGAAGCCCCCCGAAACACATACTGTATCATATGGTGTTTGTGGTAATTTTGTCATCTTATTGCTCCTCCTTTTTTAAGTATACTACATTTCCTTCTTGTTTCAACTTTTTTGTTGCTTTGTGATCATTACTGAGATCTTCTGTCTCCCATGGGAGAGGTATCATATCATAATGCGATAAAACCGTTTCTACATATTTTAAACGTTTGAAAATCATTTTTATTATCCTTATTTGATCAGATCGTATACGATTAATGGCCCATAAACTTATAACATTAATAAATAATGCTATTAAAGCCGTATATGTTGCTAATTCTGCTGTCATAAGTCTATTTTATACCAAATTAGGATCATATAACGAATCTTCTTCTTCTTCATCAGCGGTTGAATAAGTTACTATTACATAAAGACCTTCCCATCGAGAAGGCGCCTTCTTTCTTACTTCTGCGGCCTTTTCGCGTGATGACGACAGCTCGCATGCACTAATAATTAAAGTGGGTCCGAGGCCACCCTGTTTTATTGTGTAAGCAAACTCTGAACCAAATTCTATCGCTGCTTTTAATTTAAGTACATCTCTAGTGTGGGCATTCATTTAATCCTTCTTTCTGCGAGTTTTTTTGTGAAGTTTTTCAAACAAAAGTTTTTTCCATAGTGTGCCTTCTACTTCTTCTTTAGGCATATTTAAAGAATATAAGCCGGCAAGAATAAGACGTATTTCTCTATTTGAAAGGTATACAGTCTTAAGAAACGGCGGCAATTGCTTTTTATTATATGCGTCTGACATTCTTATCTCCAGCCGTTACGGGTCATATAATAATTAGTTATAGTTTTTTAAATTGTTTAACCGCCTCATAAAGTAAGATGTTTGCAGCTTGGGATGTGTTTAAACAATATCCCACCCCAGACATCTCTATATATAGTACAACAGATCTTGCAAGAATTTCAGGGGGAACTCCAATCTGTTCGTTACCAACGACCAAACAAATAGGGCGATCAAAATTGAAATTATGAGAAGCCAAAGGTCTTGCTTCTTCCACCAATTCTGCAGCAACAACCTGGATTCCTTCGACGCGCATATGAGTAAGAAATTCAGACGGTGTAGAAAATTGAACAATTTCAACATAGTCCACCAAGCTTCCGGAAGGTGCCTTTATACAACTACGGGCAGGAACGTGTCCAACCACATAAAGCCGCTCTGCACCAAAGCAAGCAGCACTCCTAACCAAATACCCAAGGTTATCATCAACGCGGAAATTGATAGCACAGAGATTAATCGGATACTTTTTGGCAGTT
>Ga0208010_1000837_pt1 | contig 10485 bp, 5 predicted proteins | sample 2_EtaG_FD_184074 | JGI IMG/M metagenome (GOLD analysis project Ga0208010, IMG submission 184074) | Marine viral communities from the Subarctic Pacific Ocean - 2_ETSP_OMZ_AT15125 metaG (SPAdes) (version 2) | ecosystem: Environmental > Aquatic > Marine > Oceanic | place: Pacific Ocean | collected... | reverse complement strand
CGTACTTTCTCTGTATGCTTGCGCTCTCCTCTAGCTGACCAAGCATCAACAACTTTACCGCCCAACCCTCCTAAAACACTTCCTATTATTCCCATTCTAGTAACTCCATATCCAAGGTCTAGGGCGGCTATCAGCCCGTTTTAAATCATCTAAATGTATGAACCTGCTGTTTCCTTTTTGATTAACTCCGATACCCCTCATACCTACCTCTAAGGCTGCGTGTAAGAGCCTGTGAGCCTGTTCTCCAGAGACACCTATATCCAGGGCGTGACCAGATTCATGTGCTCCTGGAGACTTCTTACGGGCCTCTATAGGGTGATCTTTACACCTGTAAGCAGAGTTAACCCTGAACGGAAACCCTAAATCATGCCGCAAATCTTCTATCTTATCCATGAAGTCTCTGTTCATGCCTTTAGAGCCACAGTGTTGGCACTTGAGTTCGTCTTCTGTAAAGTATTTATAAGAAGACATTACTTTAAAAGCCCTCTAATAACAGAAATCTCTTCTCTTGCAAAAAATAAATCTTCTCCAGCAATAAGTTCTTCTCCTTTAAATAATTTATCTTCTCTTTGTTCTAGTAAGCGCAAAATCTCGTTTTTAGCGCCCTCTTTGTTTTTCACTCGATTGGCAATAGCAAACCCAGCTTTATTATTCCAAGCATCTATAAGAGAGGCTTGAATAGAATCCTCAGGCTCGTCAAAGATACCTTGGACAACCTCTTTCGCCTGTAGTAATCCAGGGCGGTCATTATATTTATAACTCAAAAGCGCATGATTAACGGCATTAAACACATCCCCTACCTTTTGGCCCCCTTTTAAAAGCCCTCCTTTGGTTATTTCTAGCTTTTTAACCCAGTCAGGGTTCACGATACCTTTTTCAAGTGCTTCGTTGACTATCTTTGCAGCCTCTCCTTCGTGTTGTCGTAGTTGTTTTGCATCAATACCTAAACCTTTATCAGCTAAATATTCCATTGTTTTAGAGGCGCTGGGTTTGTTGAAGGCACGATAACCCTCCCCAACCTTCTCTTTAGTTGCTTCGTAGACAGAACCGCCTTTGCCAAAACCCATACGCTTTAAGGGATCATCATCATTATCGATAAAGGCCTCACCAGCCTGAATGTTATAAGGAAGCCCTGTTACTTTATCAATTCTTTCGTCAGGCTCTTTAGGAACATTAGGTACGTCTAAGACTAGGCCTCCTTTATCGAAGTTGTCACGCTCATCAGCAGCATCATCGTCATCGTCGTCATCGAACTCTGCGCCCATTAAAAAGGGGACTGCGCCCGGAGCCATGTATTCCTTCCAATCTTCTCTGCTAAAGAGCGTTTTTTCCTTGTATGTATTCCGGTGTTCTTCGAGGAAAGAAGCGTATTCCCTTACCATTTCTGACGATATGGGTATGTCCTTTTTTTGAAAGGTTCTACCTAAGATTTCATCTAAGTTATATATGTCTTTTCTGGGTGAATATTTACCAAATGCCATAAGTAAAGCTGCGTCCTCACTTATATTTTTTTCCATTAATATCTTTATCACATCAGCTTCCTCGTAATCCCCGATAGATAGGAATGCCCTAATTTTTCTATAAAGATCTTTAGAACCTTCAAGAGCTTTGTCTTCTCTTTTAGTAATATCTTCCATAAAGTCTTCTAGAGATCCTCTAAAATTAGGCTTTATAGATTCTGAATTATATCTAGTATCTACTAAAAACTCTGTGACCGACCTTCCTAACTCCTTAGCTGGATCAAAATATTTAAACCGAATCCCCGGTTGGGCAAGTGTCTCGTGTCCTAGATCCCTACGGATTCCAGTAGAAGCACTTGGAGTACCTGCAATAGCTTCTCCAACCTGTAAAATACTTCGGGCAGTACCTGGCACAAAAGCAGTTTGAAGTATGTGGAGAGTCGCTTTTCCTGCTTTAGTGGCTAAATCATCGGTTGTATCGAAAATTTTAAGGCCGTCTGTGGCTCTTCCTGTATCAGACCTGTAAGCATCCAATATCTGTCCTACAGATTTAGCAAAAACAGCTTCAGATATATAAGGTCTTAGCAGCGTAAGTACAGCCCCTGGATTAGACGGGTCTGGTTTAAACATAGCGTCCCAAAGATAGGCATCTAGAGCTTCTCCTTTTAATTTTCCAGTTTGCATTATTTGGAAGCCGTTTAGAAATGGGGCAGAGATTGTATCTCCAGAATTTAAAAATGTAGTATCAAGGTATTTTGGTTTTTTTACCTTTTCCCCGCTTTCTTCATCTAGTACCCAATCTGCACTTATAATTTTGTTATGGGTTCTAGACCATCTACTTTCTAGAAGTATATTATATGCTTTTAGATCACCAAAAGTATAACCTGCTAGTTGTGCTATACCATATCCAGACGCTGCCCAACCTGTATGGTGGGTCACTAAACCTGCCAAGCGTTCAGAACCTCTTCTTAAAGCAGGTTTATTACCTGTCAAACCTAGTTGAATTTCTTTCGACGATCTCTTCACTATATTTACAGTTGTTCTAACAACCTCAGAAGGGAAAGCCACAAAACTACCTAGGGGCCAATTTCTAAGCGCCCTAATAGCTGGAGGAACATAATCATAATTAGGAACATTATCCCTAACAATCTGTGCTGCTTCTAATTCAAGCAAGTCTTCAGTTTCTTTAGGGTGTATTTTTTTTAAAGCCTTAAGTTCTCTTTTAAACATGTTCATTTTAAAGAAATCGTCTACTGCCACATAAACATCGTCTGGAACTTGAACAACGGCTGTCGATACCTTACCTTTTTTCATCTTGTTCGGAACCTTAAAAATAGCCCCCGACCCTTCGACACCTTCCTCTCCCAGCCATGTTTTGATGAGGCTTCTGTATTCTCCAGCCCTTACAGAAGTGTTTATGACTCCCAAGCGTTGCATCTTTTCGTAGTGGGTATCAAATCCCTCATCACCTAGTTTTCTAATTTCATTCCATAATATCTTTTGGGAATTTCTGGCTCCTGCCAAGTCTGGAATCCAGCCATTCTGAAGGCCAAACTGCAAACCGCCTAAAAAATTTCTTGATTGTGCTTGATGACTATAAACTGTAAGCATTTTTTGTGATAGTCCTGACAGTCCTGCCCATGTTTTTGTAACCAAGTTCTCCGATATATTAAAACTGCTACTCGCTACAAAAGCATCCATATTTCGTATGGCTAAAGCCATTTCAGGAGTGGTATAACGTCCATCAAGGGTACTGCCCGTACCCTCTATCTTAGTATTGAATATTTTTTGATTCTCTGGGCTATTTTTCCAAGCCTTGTTACTCGTTTTAAATATATATTTATTAGGCCCTCTTCCAAAACGACCACCCCCGCCGATATGTGCAAGTCTATCGTAAAATTGCATATTAGATGCAAGTGTTCCTAGTTTATGGGCAGTAAACATTATATTTTCTATAGGATTTTTTACCTCTCCTAAAAATTCCCTGATAGGTTCTGGAATATCCTTTTTCTGCTTAAGTATGCCTTTCTTAAGAGACAGTTCACCTGAATAAAAACTCTCTAAAACTTTTTCATCTTTCTCTCTGATCATCTTATTAAGTAATGTTTTAGCCTGTTCTTCATGTGTTGAGGGTTTACCTGGTAAAAGTTTAGAGTCTACTAAAAAATCAATGGCTTTTTTCTTAGCCTCTTCTGATGGTGTATAATCAACATCGTCAAAGAATTTATAGGATCTTGTCAGATACTGACCTATGTTGGCCTTTATAGACTTTTTAGTTGCTGACGTTACTGATCTAGAATCTGTTAAAGTAACAGAAAGGTTATCTATTAAAGATCTTGCCTTTAATATTTCTTTAGCGACATTTTCGGGCATATCAAATTCTTCTGCCACTTCTTTAATGCGCTCTTCAGGTGTCCAACTATCAAACTGAGAAACTTTATTTTTACCTTTACCTGTGTAGCCAAACACATCAGACATATTTTGAGAAAGAGCCTCTTGAGCATTAAGTAAAATCTCGTTAGCTTCGTCTCCTCCTTTTGCTTGATCTTTAATTCTATTTATAGCCAAAGTAAGTCTATTACCAATATGGGTAGCTTGAGATATGATAGCTCTTTTTTCTCCTATAGCTTCTCGTTTGGCTGCAAAGCCTTCAGGGGTTAGATACCCTGAAGAACTGCCAAACCTCTGCTTAAGTCTTGCTGGTAAACCACTAACCCTTTCTGGTATATTACGAAAATATGCTCCTAGATCTAAATGACCGCCGCCGGGCTTTTTAGCATCAAAAGGTATTCCTCTCATTGCTATTACTTGAGCAAAGGCTTCGTCAGTGTCTACAGCCTTTTCATCTATAACCTTTAAAGACTGCCGCACCTCTTTAAGAACATCTTTAGCTACTTTCCCTTTATTTGCAGCAAAATAGGATGCTAAAGTATCTGCTCCAGCCTCCCGCATTTTTTTAAGGGGCCAAGCACCTACTTTAAAGAATCCATAGCCTAAAACTTCCGCAGCCAATGCAGATACCGCCTGTTTAGCTTTTTGTAATAATATAGGATCATCCTTTTCTGCGGATAAATATTCTACTATAGCGTATTTACCATAGTTATCTGGAGAAGCTTCCTGTATTATATTCCCAAGATTAACCCTTAGAGGATCTCCTAGAAGGAGATCTGTAGTTATACCAGCTACAGCCCCTTTTACTAAAGCTCCAGCTATAGGCAGAGTTTTATAGATGCCGATTGATCCTGTCAAATAAGAAGCTATTTCTAAAACGAATCCTGTATTAGTCTCTGGAGGCCTTATTTTACCCGTTTCAGGGTCAATTATATCCTCTGGATTTATATCTCTAAATCCTGGGGCCGCTGCTGTCAGCGTCGTGGACAGGAACGGCCAGTCGCGCTTAAAATCTCCAAGCTCTCTAAACAAACTTGTAACAGCCTGTCCTTCGAAAGTGGGTTTTTCTTCCTCTGCTTTCTTTTTCTCTAGATCTTTAGAAGGATTTCTAAATCTCTCTTCAAGAAGATCAGAACCTATCTCATAAACTCCTGAACTTACATCATGAACGAATCTTGGAATTGCTACGGTTGTGTTTATAATAACACGTAGGATATCTTCTTCAAGCGCATTGTCATCTGGTTTCTCTATTGCCTCTTGTGTAGATTTCAGGTACTCGCCTCCTGTCTGCTGAAGTCGACTTCGTATAGGAAGAGCGCCCCCTCTAGGGTCTTTATTAGGCCTGCCATAAATTTCTTCTAAGTTAGGGTCTTTATTAGGCCTGCCATAAATTTCTTCTAAGTTAGGGTCTGATAGCCTTTCTTCTAAGTTAGGGTCTTTATTAGACCTTCCATAAATTTCTTCTAAGTTAGGGTCTTTATTAGACCTTCCATAAATTTCTTCTAAGTTAGAGTCTGATAGACTTTCCTCCATTTTAGAAAGCTCGGCTTCTTCTGCCTTTAGTTTTTTTCCAGCCATATCCCGCCGCCTTACTTCCTCATCCGTAATATCATCAGGCACACCCTTCCACAAAGTATTAAATTCTTCTATAAAGACATTTCTAGGCATATATTTCTCTAGTCATCATCATTATCATCCTATTGGGTACGATATAACTTGCCCAGTTCAGCATTAAAATCTTAAAATAGATCTTCTGGATCAAAACCATAATAAGTACCGCCCCCGTCATCATCATCGTTCCAGTTCCGAACAGTAGCGATTGGCTTAGTAGGCGTTTGTATATTTTTATATAAACTCTGTGCTACTTGTAGTTTCAAGATAGAAAGTGCGTCCATTAGCCCCACCCCGCCTTGAGTTAGCGTATCTACATCTATCTTGTTTTCTGGGTCTTTAGCGTCTTTAGCTTTTATTAAGCCTCTCAATAGGTCTGCTGAACTGTCTACAGACGCCATTAAAGTGGCAACTAACGCTATATTCAATTCACTTTCTTCTGGATCTTTTGAATATCCGGTCTGCGAAAGATATGTTTGGAATGTATCCTGAAGATCACGATATTGATCCAAAGATGTCATATTACCAAGCCGATAGCCTTGCTTGTTTACATACTTCATAAATTCGTTATAGCCGTTTTGTGTAAAGGCGTTCCTTACTAAACCCTGCCATTGAGATAGAGTCATTTGCTTGTCTAGAATGGCCTTTTCATTTAATTTCCCCTGATCGTCTATGATCATCTTATCAACGCCTCTCTGCACTAGATCCGTAGTTTCTCCTGTTACTGGATTTTCCGTTTTAATGTTTGTAACTACATAAGCCTTCCCCGTGCCAGGCACTATACGTATAGTTTGTTTTTTAGACACTTTCTTTGTATTTGGATCATATTGAGTAGCGGTTCCAAAAGCAGGATCGTCTATCCACTCCTGCATCGCCTTATCAAAATTACCCCCTGATTTACGGAAGTCCACCATAGCCTCTTTAAACGCTGTATTTGATTTAGCCCAAGGAGTACCCTGTAAGGAATTTAAAGCCTTTTCATCACGTTGTTCCTGTGTGTCATCCTCTGAAAAAAAACTTTTGACCTTTCTACCAATGCTATGCCAAATATTTTTAGGGTTTGTATTTGCTTTTTGTAGATAGGCGTTTATCTGCTCTTCAGAATAAAGGTCTTTCCCCTTCGCAAAAGCTTTTTTAAAAGCTGCCGCCCTGTCTTTCCCAGACTTTTCTGCTCGTTTTCGGGCTTCTCCGTCAATAATCAATGCAAAGTGTATTGGATTGTAGCCCTTTTTTCTATATTCATTTTCTAAAGCTGCTACATGCTGTGGTAGACTGTCCTTAGTAAAATATGCTTCTTCTGAAAGGCCTGTTGCATCTATAGTCCCTCTTGTAGTCGTTAGCTGCTCATATAATGTTCTAGATCTCTTTTGACTCCTTAGCCTTTTTTGAATCTCTTCGTTCCTAAAAAACTCATTATGTTTTTCTGTAAAAGGGCTTTGAATAGATTCCGCAATAGCAGTACCTGCGCTGTCAAGAATAGGTTTAGCTAAATAAGCAAGCAACTGTTCTCTTCTGGCATCTCTTCTGGCTCTGCGTCGTGCTTTATCTTCTTCCCTTCTACGCCTGTTATATTCAGCAGTAGTTGCCTGTCCTAAAATAGAATAAGCGCCTCCTAATGTGCTAAAGTCGTTAGTAGCCATTTATCTTTCTCCCAGTAGTGAGGCCCTTTTTGGAGCCTCGACACTTTTTAATTTAGAAGCTATTTCTTTTGGTAAATCTTCATCCATATTTTGTATATCAACACCTTTCAGTTTTTCATCTAATATAGAGAGATCTTCATCTTCGTCTGAAGGATATTCATCATCATCTCCCATGATGGTAAAATCCATGTCTGCTCTTTCTGCTAAAGCGGCTATCATATATGTCAAGGGTTCTGCGAGTAACAATACCATATCGGGGTTAAAAAGCCCATCTTGAAACCCTTGAATCAACAAAGGCTGAACAATATTCATTATAGGAACATCAGACTCCAAAGTATCAAGGAGACTTTCGTAGTTCTCCTCATCTATTAAAAGCTCCAAATAATACTCTAAAGCCTTTGTTCTATTTGTAAACTTCGGTGGCCTTTCAGAAGGCATCGGAGTCTCTGGATCACCTGTTAAAGACTGACCCGGAATTGCCCTTTTAAAAGATGTACCAGCTTTAAAGAAAGCATCATCTAAATTATCTTGTGGTAGTGCTTCTGGCATTTTTAAAATTCCTCTATTGTACCTTTCAATTAAGCAAAGCTTTGCGCCCGTCTCATATAATCAGACCAAAAGGCATTACCTAACCAGCTTCCGTTTGGATCAGTATTTAAAGACTGGCCCATTGCAAACTCTGAAAAAGCAGAAGGCATTTGCTGTGTTTGTTGAGGCATTGACACATATTGCTGTGAAACGTATTGCGGCGCATAACCTCCCCACTGAGGGCCGGGATCTTTTTGTTCTTGAGGTTTAGGTAAGAACCCAACTGCTTGACCAAGTCCAGTAGTAAGGGTGCTTGCTACGGCCTGACCCGGAGCAGCTAAAAGGGAGTCTCCTGTAGTCCTAACCAGCTTCCTTCCTGCATCTCCCCAAGTCTTTTCTCCTGTTAAAGCTTCTAAACTTTTAGAAATAAAACCTTGTTCCTGCTGGGTGGTGGCAGCGGCTGAAGCAGTAGAGGTAACAGGAGTTCCATATCCATCAATCTCAGGATTAAAAGTTTCTGATTCGGGCCAATAACCAGTTTTCAGTTCTGGCAGACCCATGCCTACGGGAGTAGAAGGGGGCGACTGAGGAGAAAAACCATGTTCTCCTGTAACAGGATCTAGCTGTAGAGTTCGTTTACGTTTAACTTTAAAATAACCAGCATCATTCATCTCTTGCGGGTCAAACTTGGGGTCAAAGACTCCTGTTCCTTGCACAGGAGGATCAATAGTTTCAAAAGGCTTTATATCTAGCTTAGACTGTAAATCTGCTTGATAAGAAGACTCAGGATGTAAAGGGTCTAGTGCTTCTCTCCTTAAAGGACTTGCACCAGCTAACTTTAAGTGTGAGCCTGTTGAGCCTTTAATATCCATATCCCAGAACTCTGTTGCAGCATCTCCAAGCTTTGAAAAGCTGTCAGAAAGTTTCCCAGTATACTCCCCCCAAGCTTCGCCCATTGTCATATTAGGAAGATCGCCTATATTTAGCTTTCCTCCGATATACTTACCAGCAGTACCTATGAAGTCTGTTACAGCCCCTGTTACAGTTTTATAACCAGCACCAACAAGCTTGCCAAATTCATGCGCCTTCCCAAGAACCCAACCAGCGGCTTTACCTATTCCCCCTAAACTACCTCCTGCCAAACTACCAACTAGGTTACTGAACATTCCCGATAACGCAGTACCTAGTACGGGAAGAATAAAAGACATAGCTATTTGTCCTACGATACCTATTTTATTCATGAACTTCCCAAAAGATGTAAATACCTTCTTTATAGGTTTAAAAACCTTTTTAAAGCCCTTTTTAATTCCTTTCCATATCTTACTAAAAAATCCCATATTTAAACTCCCCTAATAGTTTTTTGTACCCTTTAACGTCCACCCTTACCAACCCAAACCCAGTCCGGGCGCGATCCCGTCTCTGCCATCTACAACACCATCATTATTATTATCGCCGGGAATACCGCTGCCCTCTATATCAGTACCTTCACCTACAGTTCCTGCTGCTTTATTTAACATGGCAAAAAGAGCTGTTCTTTGAACCTTAAAACTCTTATGAGTCATAAAAGACTCATTAGACAATGCAGAATTAACAACATTAATCATCCTGTCCCTTTCTGCCTGTCCTCCTTGAAAGTTATACATAGCATCGTCCCTTAAAGTCTGCCAAAAATTTGCTTGTGTCGCCTTATCCATTTCGAACTGCATTGCTACATTCTGCTGATTACCAGCATTCTCAGCAGCAGAGTTAATGGTGTTAGCCTGTCTTCGCCAAGCGATATTAGACTGTTCAATTGCTTGCGCATTCGCAGCGTTCCACTGTTCTCTTTGAGTCTCTGCTTGTGAATTAAACTGTGCTACTTGTGTAGTTATCTGTGCATTAAATCTATCGGCCTCTAAATCGTTACCAGCATTAATAGCTGATTGCCTGTTAGCCTCTGAAGCATTGAACTGTTCCATTGCATTAGCTTGAGAAGCATTAAACTGACTTACTTGTGTAGCCATGCTTGCCATAAACTGATTTGTCTGGTTCTCTGAAGTAGCATTAAACTGTTTAGAAGCGTTGCTTGCTGCTTGATCCGATAACAGCCTTTGCTGTTCCATTTGGGCATCAAGTACCAAAGCCTGTTGTTCATTAGACAAATTAGCCATGTCCATCTGTAAAAAGTTCTGAGCATTCGTTATAGCCAGTTTAGTTCTTTGATCTGCTGAAGCAAGATCCATCTGAGCCATCATTGTTGCGTTTTGCAGTGCTGCTTGCTGGCGATTGTCCATATCTTTAACAGTCATTGTCTGCATGAATTGGCTATTAGCTAACTCCATCTGCTGATTAGCATCGAACTGCTTCATGTCTAAGTTAGCATCTATTTGACCGTTGAACATAGCGGCTTGTTGCTTGTTAGAAAGGTTAGCTAGGCCCATTTGTTGTGCTAGTTGGGCATTAACTTGAGCAGCACCCATCTTCTTCTCAAACATTTGAAGCTCTGCGACATTCTCTGCCGACATCTTTTCAGAGTCTGCTTGATTCTTGTGGTGTAGATTGGCTAACGCTATCTTTTCTTCCATAGAAAGGTTAGCAAGGTCTGCTTGTTGCTTAAGCGCCTCGTTCTCCGACATAACCTGAACATGAGTATTTAGCTCCTGTAACCTGAAACGGTTTTTCTCAGTAAATTTAGCAGCTTCAACAGCAGACCTCTCAGCTAGGTTAGCAAGCTCCATCTGTTGCTCATTAGCCATGTTAGCCATATCCATTTGCTGGGCCATTGCAGCATTAGTTTTCCTAAAGTCTACTAAGACATTAAGGTTTGCTAATCTTGTTTGTTGTTCAGCAGACATATTAGCTCTAGAGGTTGTATT
>Ga0208010_1000835_pt1 | contig 10515 bp, 7 predicted proteins | sample 2_EtaG_FD_184074 | JGI IMG/M metagenome (GOLD analysis project Ga0208010, IMG submission 184074) | Marine viral communities from the Subarctic Pacific Ocean - 2_ETSP_OMZ_AT15125 metaG (SPAdes) (version 2) | ecosystem: Environmental > Aquatic > Marine > Oceanic | place: Pacific Ocean | collected... | reverse complement strand
AGTCGCTGCACGTATTCCAAATAATCCTCCCAATCGCTTTTCCTGGAAGTCGGCATTTCATTGATGAACTGCCCAAGTCCGAATTCACGTCCTTCATATGGAGGAAGTGCTGGTGGAACTTCTTCCCCTCCAAATTCCACGCCTATTTCCGGAGTAGGATATTCATTAAATCTGGCAAAATCTCCTTGTGGGCTTGGTATACCTAATTCTTCTTGTACTGGTGGAATATACTGGTTTTGTTCCATAATTGCTTGTTCTCTTGCTGAATCACCAAATGGTTCTTGATATGGAGGTGCTAAGGTATCTGCATCAGTATAAAAATCACCGAAATCTGTTTCTACATAATCATCCGGAGCAACATAAGGTTGATCAGGGTCGTCTTCAAAATCTAATCCTTCTGCTCTGTCATAGTATGTATCTGCGTGTGGACTGTAAATAACTTCTGATTCACCTGGTCCTTCAATATATTCGTCAATGTCCTCACGATGCGGACCGAATGTTTCCGTTATGTATCTTTCCTTATCTTCTTCAGTCTCATCTGCAGCAAGACTAGCTACACCTAAGTCATCCAGATAATCCCTACCTTTCTTTAATGTCTTTCCAGCCAGTTCTGAAAGCAGTGTGCCCCACAGTCCGCCTTTTTCAGCGACGTCCATGAATCCGCCGGTGATTGGGTACATCCTGTTATATACTGGCTTGGCCGTCTGTCTCAGATCACGGCTGAGTCCCATGTACTCATTCTGCATTTGCTGCGGCGTTTTGCCCAGTATTTCCCCAGCAGGGTATTTCTGGGATCTGTTCCACGTTCTTCTTCTTTGCTTTAATTCATCTATGCGTGGGTCGTCCTTTGTGAACGTCGGAGCCTGCGCCTGAAGATTTTCAATGGCGAAATAATTTCGTCCGAGTCCGCTACGCGCGAAATCACGAACGTCGTCGCGCGGTGTGAATTGTACCTCACGACGACGCTCCGCATCCCTATCCAATTCAAATTGCGGTCTTTCAGGCATTATCCACCTATAATTATTACTTTAAGCACAACCAGAACGATGACTACTAAAATTCCGGCCTTAATCCAGTCCTTCAATTTCCAGTCACTCCATTCCTTCAGATGCGCCCAAAGATCTTTAAATAAATTCATGTCTACCTCCTTGTTAACATTGTTTATCTTTCATACCGCCACTCACTCGACCTCCATGGTGATATTTCTTCAGTTTCACTGTTCCGCCTTTTTTCTTCTTCACCGTTCCACCTGCTTTATACTTTTTCTTCATTCCACCCTTCTTGTATCCGGCCATGTTGACCTTCTGGCCTGTGGCACGCGCACGCTTCTGCGCTTGAGCCACTCCAGCTGAAGTGTATGGAAATTTCTCTTTACCTACCTGTGGCATTTGCAATTCCTCCTCTTCGTTTTTTGATTACTCCGCCTTTTTTCTTGGGCTTGCTCCCGTATTTTTCCGTCCATCTCTTGGCTATCGCCGGCTCCTTCGACCACATGTATTTTCTCTGCTTTTCTGACTTGAACGGCATCAGTGCAGCGTCGGCTTTTCACCATCACGGCGAAAAACTTCTATGATATCTTCCTGTATGTTAAAGCTGTGCGCAACGGTCTCGAACATCCGCGCAGTATCATACGGACCCAACGCTTCAACGTACATGTTGCGGGTCACTGCTAACAGCGCACCGCAGACTTGCAAATAATCTTCATGGGTTTTTATTTCGTCCTTCGCTACTTCTTCAATCTTTTGCATCACCGTGCTGAGCTTTTCAAGTTGTTTTTTTATTTTGTCCATTTGCTTTTGATCTTGCATTTTCCCTTGCTATCCTTTCAGCCGATTGGTTTTTTCTTTCAGCAACTTCATTTTTCATGGCCTCTCTCGTAGCCGCCATGTTCTCTTTCAGGAGCGCCATAGCCTCCGCGGAATCTTCCTTATTAACATCTGCTGACGCTTTCATCAAGTCAATACTTGTCTCCGCTTCCAGCTTGTCTCTTTCAAGGTCAAGTTTTTCAGCGTCAACCATCACGTCCTTCTGCAATTTCATTTGTGTTTCCATCGCCTTCAGGTCAATTTCTTGCTGTTTAAGCTTGATAAGCGGATCTTGAGCTTCTCGCTTCATTCTAGCCTCTTCATCCTGTGCCAGTTGTTGAGTCATTTGCGCTTCAATCTGAGCCTGTTCAGCTGCTTGCTGGTTGATCAGTTGTTCCTGCTGCTGCTGCAATTGTTGCATTTGCTGTGGATTCTGCTGTGCCTGCTGCATTTGCTGCTGCAACTGCTGGAATTGTTGTTTGTATTTTTCCTGCACCTGTTGTCCTGCAATCAATGAGATATGCTCCGATACGTGCGCCTGCAGCATCGCGTACAACTGCGGGTTGATCTGAACCATTCTCGTGAACATGAACTCGGCGTGCGCCTGCATGTGCGCCATGTGGTCCTGCATTGGAAATGACTTCGGCTGTTGTCCGCGCATCGCGCCTGCATTCTCCATCGCCGGACTCATAGGTTCCGGCATCTCCGGATCAGGCTTCAATATCGCCTCCACGTTATCCACGCCCATCGCGTCGTACATTCTTCTGTACGCTTCACGCAAATTGTGAAGTTGCGGTGCGGCACTCGCCAATTGCAGTTGCTGTTGCGCCAACGTGACACGCTGCGCCATTGAGAATATGTTCGGATCGGATACTGGAATGACATCAACACGGTCATCAAAATCAGATTGTTTAATTTGTTGATTTCCACCGACAACCATGTAAGGATATTGCGGTGGAAGATAAATCTGGAATACTTTTGCCAATAACTTGAATTCAATTTTCTGTGCATAATGCAATCTCTTATGGATTGCGCTCATGACTTTAGTTCCACGCTCTAAAAGAGCAAGTGTTGTTCCTACAGGATTCTGCTCGTTTCCTTCCCCCATCTTCATGTCCGCGATCGCAGCGAATGATTTTCCCGCGTCAACGGCAAAACCCAGCAATGCAAACAGAACTTGTGAAGGTTCCTTGTATGGAAGTGGCAACAATGATTCCTTGATTGAAACTCCTGTGACGTCCACGTCACGAAATTCCCCTGGCTGCAAGGGCTCGTCATGGTCGCGTATTCTCATTCCACGCGCCTTGAAACCTGCTGGAAGATTGGCAAGGGTGCCTGCGTCAATTAACTGCCGCAAAACACTTGTCGCAGTTCTTGACAATCCACCCAGCATGTGTATCAGACCGAACCCGTAAAAGCCCAGTCCTGGGAGGAACTTGTAGTGTACAAAATAGTGGTTCTTCGCGAAATTTGGATCTTTATCCTTCCAGTTTCTTCTTATGGAAAGAACCGTTCTTGAAAATTGGTCTATTGAAATTATGTAAGGAAGCTTTACTCCTGACGTGTCCTCAAATCCAGGCACATCAGCGTTAACGTGCATCTCCAGTACGACATGCTCGTCATCATCGGATGAATAATTCTTTTCAACACCCTGCAGTTCATCAATCTTATCTGCAGTATCGGATGACTCCGTCTGACCCGTCGGCAGCTCCACGTCACGGTAGAATCCGCCCAGTTGCTGCTTTCTCACGTCATTTCCATTCGTCTTGATGACATGCGTTATCCTGTCAGCGCTTTCCAGATCCGTCGCCATGTAGTTGATCACCAAATCCTCACTGGTGATGAACTTCGCGGTCGCACGCTTCAAGAGACCGTCATAATAGACTTTCTTGAACGCCGATCCTGAAAGCGGAAGGTAGAACAGAAGTTGGTCCATGTCCGGATCGTACTCTCTCATGACATCAGTGATCTGATAGTTCATGAATTGCTGCACCCTCTTCGCCTGATCTTGAACTTCAGGTGTCGAGAGCCCTATGACTTGAGTGCGAACGGGGCCGCTTGGGGGGAGAAGTTCCTTATACGCTTGGGCTTGAAACTGTGTAACAGATTCAGCGAGTAAGGGGTGAACGACCCCGGACGAACCTTCGAACGGTTGGGTGCGGTCTTCATACTTGAATCCCAGCATATCAAGGCCTTTGACATAGGATTCTTCCCAGTCCTTCCTTGAATCCTTATCCGATTCGAATCCTGCAAGCAGGTCGCTTGACAACCTGCCTAAATCATTATCTTCAATGTAATCCGCCAGATTCGCATCATGCGGAATGTTTGCTGTGTCTATTGGCGCGTTGGGATCAAAGTTGACGTCAGCGCTTCCGTCCTCATTTTCCATCAGTTCAACTTCCGGATCAAACTTCACGCTTTTTTCCGGCTCCAATTGCACCTCTTCACCAGTAGGCTCTATTTCCAGCGCCCCAGTCAGCGCCTCCAGCGCCTTGTCTATGTTATTCTTATTTCCTTTAGCCATGTCTAGCTATTCCCCCTCTCTTGTACGCAGGCATTCCTTTCGATATGTTGAACAACGCCTCTCTGTTGCCCTTCAAGTAGATCATCGGAACTTTCCAGCCCACGCCTTTATTGTCCATTATAGCAGTTTCTATAATTTTTGCACCACTTTTCTTCGCCACTTTTTTCATGGCGCCCTGCGCCATTGGGCCGTATGCGACAAGGTTTCCGTGGAAGCTCTGATCAATCGGTCTCAGTCCTCTATTCTTGATCGCGGACGTCGCGACGGATACTCCGTCATAGCCTCCTTCCTGCGCCATCTTCGTTGCATACTTGATGACGAATTCATTGTAGTCCTCCGTCCTGCTGAACGGACCCTGCGGCACGCCGCTCGTCTTAGGTGCGGCCTTCTTCTTGCTGGCGTCAATTATTTTTCTTATCTTTTCCCTTTCCCTGTTAAGTTTCGTTATTCGCTTTTGAGTTTTCACTGTCTGCGGCTGTGACGCCAAATCCTCAATCTTGGAAACAATCAACTTGAACTGCTCCTCATTCACTTTATCCGATTCACTCACGGGAAGCGGAACGTCTCCGCGTGGAGCGTATCGTGACGCCTTCAAGTCGCCTGGAACCGGAGGCATTCCCTGCTGCTCCATCCTCCTGACCGACCTCACCGCTGCGTTGATGGGCTGGTGCATGTCTGACTGTATCTCCTCTATGAAGATAATCCTGTTTCCCAGCACGTCCGTCCTGTCGCTCATTCGCATGTGAACGAAGGCGTTTTTTCCGTATTCAGACGGTATTCCGCTGAAGTCGTGTTCATAATTATACACGGGCTCGCTCTTGCGCAAACCTCCGGGTGTGGACCTGAACAGAAGCTCACGAGGATTCTCTCCTCCGCCAAGCGTCTGCGTTCCAGCATACTGCGGATCTCCTGCGTATTTCTTCAGTCCGGCCGTCCTCTTTCCGGCGGCGCTGGACAACTGCGCGACCATGTTTTTCATCGGGTAAGGAAATTTCTTCGGAACGCCCTCATCGAGCGCGTTAGCTATTCCGTAGTTGTCAAATATGTAATCATCGACGTTTTTCAGGATCTTGTCCGCCTCCTCCCTGTAGAATGATTCCGCACCAGGTTTCAATCCGCGGTTCAACTGCTCCTCAGACGACTTCAGAAGCCTGAAGAATCCGGACTGTTTCGGATCACGGTACGCCTGCGGGTCGACCTTGGCGAGGGTTTTTGACAATTTCTCCATCATCTCGGGTCCAATCTCACGTCCTGCAACCTCCACGTCCAGCTTCGGAGCGATCCGATCAAACGCGTCCACGAGGACCTTCTTGGATATGACCTTGTCCTTGTATTTCGACAGGAACGGCGCGAGCGAGGTGTCATTCAGCTCCGCGTGCTTGATGAGAGGAAATCCTCCCTGTGGGCCCTTGCCCAGAAGATAGTCAAGCCACTGTCCTCCCTTCATGTTCTCCTGCGGCGAACCTACGATCTTTTCCCGGGAGCCCCAGAATAAAGCCCCTGGCTTGTCCGGATCCCCGTATTTCGTTCCTTTTGCTGCTTTAATTTTTTTACCCACCATTCCAAGATCCACTTCCGGTGCTGGTTCCCATGCACCTTCTTTTGTCTTGGGTGGTCGTTTTCCAAATATCTTAAATGTTGATGCATCTTCCATTCTTAGTTTTGCAAGGTCTTTTAAAGCTATTTGCGCGCCCTCAAGTGTTTGAAAATCTCTATCCAGTACCCTAGATCCATTTGGGTCTACTATTGAATAAGGCCCTTTTGGCGGTTTATACATCTTTGCCTTTGCCGGCCTCGCCCTTGTCGCGTACTGCGTCAATTTTCCTAACACCTTCGGTGCGAACAGTTTCACGATTCCTCCTCCCGCGAAATTCTGCGGGTTTGCCCTTATCATCGCCACCGCGTCGTCGACGCTGAATTTCTTCGCCAATCCACCTTGATTATAAGATTTATAAAATTGATGTTCACCCCACATGTCTAAATCTTGGGGAGAAATTGAAAGTCCAAAAGGATTTCCATCCCATTTTACTGAGGGCAGGGCAAAAAAATCTGCACCTTTTGTAAAATCTTCTTCTTTTCCTGAAATAACTTTTCCTGCATAATCATAATATTCTTTCCACTTGGGATCTTTCATTATATTTTCTGCGAAAAATCTTGTGTTGCGATCAGAAAAAGGAGTGAATTGATTCGGCGCCGAGAGGATGGCTTTTATATCACTGTCCATGTTTTCATAGGCACCATACCTACTTCTACCCTCAGGGTTCATAGCACGGTTATATATGACATGTGCGACAGCTTGAGCCCCTTGTGGATTTCTATCATCTTCAGCCATCATCATACGCGCCATTGCTTCTTGATCACTAATACCTTTTATAAAATCATGTCTAGGTCTAGTAGGTGCATCAGGTTTAATTTTAGGCCTTATCCTGTTTTCACTTCTTTGCGGATAATCACGCATGCTCGTTCCGCCACGGTAGTATCCGTGTATGCCGTGTCCTCCGCGGAACTGTTCCTCCCATTCCAGCATCTTGTTTTCCTGGTGAGTATCAAGAGTTTTCTGCATCTTATCAATCTCTTTTTTATATTTTTTTGTTATTGACGGCTTGTTGAGCATTTTCCTCATCTTCGCCACGGTTCCGAACACGTTACCAGAAGGTGAGAAAGAATCAACATAACTTTGGAACATGTTTGAATATGAATTGTCCATTCCCGAGACCGACCATTCATCTATCAATTTTTCCCCTATCTCGTCACCCTTCGCGAGTCCCATCTCCCTTGCAAGAGCTTTCTTGTCAGTCGTCATGGCGTATTCAATCCAGTCATCCTTGGCAATGTCCTCTCCACCGGCCTCCATATGCCAGTTGTCGTCAACGAATCTTGTTTCCTTGTTGATCTTATCGATTACTATGTGCTGGTCGTTTCCGTGGTCATAAGCCTTGTTCTTCCAGGTTATGGATGTCTGACCCGGTTCCTCTGTCAATACGATGTCATCCCAAAAATCATCCCCGTATGGCCCCTTCGAACTGCCGGAAAATTTGTCACTCTCTACCCAATCACTTGACTTAACCTTGAAGTGTGTTTCCGTTCCCGTCTTACCGCCGTACAACTTGATTTTATTCGACCCTATGTTCATTATTCTGGCGTTGTTTCCTACAACATGATCAAGTGTAGGCGACCACGTCTTGACCCCCTTCAATGAGGAGAGCATTCCGTTCACCCACGGTGGGGCGAATGACAATGCCGCCTTCTTCGCGGCTGGCGCCGCGAGCTTCATCGCTGATTTTGGAATAGCCGCCGCCGCGGCCGTCGCGCCCATTCCCTTCATGAACTTTCTTCTTGACATCATTCCAATGCTCTCTTGCAAAAGCTTCTTGATCAGCCCGCCTCCGGCGTAGCCGTTGACTATTCCGCCTTGGTCATAGTTAATAGGTTTATATTTTTCAAGCTTTCCTGTGGGTCCTTTAATTTGTAATCTTTTCAATGGATGTCCTTTTTTTAAACTTCTAAAAAATGGCAACAGTTGTTTCCATGTAGGGTCCCCCGCCTTGGCGTACCATTTTCCGTAAACTACACCATTGATATCTGACTGTAAACCCAAAAGCTCCATGTCCTCACCTATTTCCTTCATTTCTGTTTTCCATTCCTTTATTTTAGCATCAGCCGGATTTTGTTCAATCATTTCATCCAAAAATCTTAATCTTGTTTCTGCTTTAGTATGGACATTGTTTCTAAGAGGGGTACTTAATGCTTGCGGGGGCCTTCCTGGATTATACTGAAATCCTACATCATGCAGTCTGGCAAGTTTTTTTGAGCCAGCTATGTCTCTATTCAGCATTCCCCTATAATATTCAGACGCGGTCTGATCCGTAAATTCACCAGTCTTCCAATCTTTACGTTTTTTCAGCGGGGAAAGAATTCCAGTCAGCTTGCCTTCTTGGCCTCTAGCAGGGGTTATTTCTCTACCCAGATTCCAAAGTCCTTGTAGTTGCGGATCCGTCTTATGGAACTGTCCCGCTTGTCCTATAGTTAATCCAAAAGGATTAAGTTTACTGAGATCCACAGTCTTTTCTAATTTTTTAAGATCTCTAAACTTACGAATTGTCTCAGCTACATACTTTATACTAGATCCTTCAGGAACAACATCCTTGAATTCCTTCATCTGCGCCAACTGCATGTTATCATATCTCTTGTTTTTTTCATCCCTTCTTAAGAAATTCTCAAGATTTTTATGAGCCTTTCTTCGTCTCTGTTCAGATAAAAAAGAAATCCGCCCTGCAGACCTATTACCAAGATAAGCAAGGGGCTTCATCTTTGCTCCCAAAATTCTATCTCTTGACTTTACAACTTGATCCATTAAACCTCTTGAATAAGTTGAATAATAACCAGAACCTAAATCTGTAAGTATATCAGGAAATACCTCCTTAGCAGCACGTTCTCCTCGAACAGGAATATACGTCAGTTCCTCCTTGGCCAGTTCTTTTGCTGAAGAATAGGGCTTTAAGTCGCCCGTTAAATAATTCCTGAATTTTTCTCCTTCGTTGTAGAACTTTGTTTTCTGTTCAATTAAATCCTCAAAATGTTTATCTATTTTTAATTTCTCTCCCGCTACTATCAATTTTTTTGTGTTAGAAGGTTTGTAGTGAACCTTATACTGACCCTTTGGATGAGTTACTCCTTTCGAAAAATATATTCTTGGAATTAATTCTGATTTTGACGTTAATTCTCCTAATCCGGCACCTTGGGTTGACGGCCTTACCTTTACGGAAAGATCCACGCCGGCATCTGCGAGGCTTTTCCTCATTTGAGAAGGGGAAAGCGTGTGCTGTATCTTAGCTAACTTCCCAAGCTGATGTTGAATGCTCTTTGCTATTAATCTTTTAACCATTCATCCCCCGCGCGTTCGCAGACGCTATCTGCCGCTGCCACGCCATCCGGCATTTTGTTTCAGCCACTCTTCCGCATGTTTGTACTTGTTGTTCGCGTCTTCTATTCTTTTAACACCCATGATTCCTTCCTTTTTAGGGACTTTACGAAATGATTTTAGATGTTTAAGTTTTGATAGTCCTCCAAGAGGAAAAAATACTTCCGGTACAATTTCTAACGCTCCTAAAGATTCTTCAGCTTCAGGCGTTGAATAGTCAAGGGCTCTGCTGTAGTCCCATAAATCAAAGTCTGCAAACGCACTTTTATCCTTTTCCCCAAATCCGTATTCACTGAACATTTGTGATTTGATTGAGTTGTCATGTACAGAATCATATTGATCGCCATACAGGTCTTCCAGTCTATTATTGTAAGCATCTGTCCACATTTTATCATAATCTTCTACATCTGCCGCTGGGTTGTCCCACGCCCATTCTGAATACTCAGGAACTTGTTTATTGGTATATTTAACAACACCGTCATGCCATTCATCTTTATTTTTATCATTTTTTTTGAGTATATCATTCCAATAGTCATCAGCTTCGGTTTGCGCCGTGTCATAAATTCCTTCTAAAATATCTTTATTTTTTTCTGCGTATGGATTGTCTTCGTAGTAAGGATCCCATCCAAACTTATCACTCATCATTGCGTCCAAATTATATTTAGACTCTTTACTGAAAATAGGGGCGTCCTGTCCTCCTAGCCATGTCGGCATCATTTTATCCAGGGCGTGTCCTCCTTCTATAAACATATTGCCGCCAAACTGCGCCAGGTTCCAAGCTGCATTAGGTACAACTTTCGCTAAATCAGCCGCACGTGATAACTTTGGATTTTCTAATTCTTCATATGACTGCCATGTAGGAATGGCATAATCTTCAACCATTTCTTCTATGCCTTCACTTGCAGGAACTCCCGCACCTACATCACCCCAGCTTCGCAAATTTTCCGGATCTGTGAAGTCAAACATATCTTTATATGTGTCTAAATCGGTCAGCTCCTTCCAAGTAGGCCCGTAGATTCTTTGAAGCCAATTTTTTTCTTCCTCTGCCATTAGTAGTATTCTCTCCCCAGTTGTTCACGTTCAATCTTATCATCATTGAAGTCATCTTTCAAGGAAACATAGTATCCCTGACGATAACGCATCAACGCCTGCGTGGTTGAATCCACGTAGTCATCATTGTCTCCGAAGGGGAAGGCCGCGCATTCCTCGATCACTTCCTCAGCGAATTTTTTATTGGGCGCCCATATCGCTCCCGACTCAAAGAG
>Ga0208010_1000824_pt1 | contig 10620 bp, 19 predicted proteins | sample 2_EtaG_FD_184074 | JGI IMG/M metagenome (GOLD analysis project Ga0208010, IMG submission 184074) | Marine viral communities from the Subarctic Pacific Ocean - 2_ETSP_OMZ_AT15125 metaG (SPAdes) (version 2) | ecosystem: Environmental > Aquatic > Marine > Oceanic | place: Pacific Ocean | collected... | reverse complement strand
AAATGATAGTATGTTATTTTAAAAACATCTATAGGTGTAATGCGTTTACTACAGCCATAGAACATAGGAAGAAATCGCCTAGCGACAGCAGACGAAACCCTCAACAAAATATAACTGCTTATTGTCTTCCAAAGATGGTTAATATAAATAGTGAATTCTGGGATTAACGTATATGCTGGAGAGGATTTTTAAAAGCTTGGCAATTCTTTTTATTCTTTTTCTATGCTATCTTCTTACGAAAGCTGAACAGGAATATATAGACGATGTTGATGAGGTTAATTATTAGTGTGCTGCTTCTGGTAGGCTGCACAGCTACTTTAAATAAAAAGGCAGACCTATGCCCCAAGTTCTACACTTACATATGTGAGAGCGTCGGCTCCCATGAAGACTGTTGGTGCGAAGATACTAGGCACTTAGAAGGGCAACTAAACCTGATACAACAACAAGCTTTTAAAAGAGATACTATTTAACAGCTTTGATATTCAGTCTCTCTCTCTCTCCCTGTAGAACCTTTCCCTGAAGCCTTAAATCTGTCATAATGCCTGTACCTCCTTTTCCAAATAATCGTGAAGTGTATCTAGTCTGTTATGTCCTTCTCTCAGTAAAACTCTTATATAATTTCTAGTGTAAGTATCTTTAAAAACGTTGTCTATTTCTTCGTCTGGTAGACCACTAAGCTCAGTCATTATAGCACCACTAGGGTCTATGAATACTTGGAACGATATTAAATTCCCTCTCATATTTCACACACACCTCCAACACATGCAAGTGTCTGAGATCCTTCTGTGTTATCTTCTGATTCATTTATATCCCACTTGAAATTCTTAGGAAGTGCCTTAATTTGTTTCATATAAGTCGCTTTGTCTATTTTCTGATACGGTGCTTGCTGGTACATATGGTCTGCTTCAGGCAAGAATGAAATACCGCTAACACTGTCAAAATTCTCCCACACCCATTGGCACACAGAGAAAAAGTTATTGTCGTTGTAATAGCAGGTCATCGAGGGCTTATGCTCACACCAATGATCTTGATAAACCTTCCACAGTCTTAACTGCTCTAAGGCTCCCATGCTTTCAACAGTCACCGCATTCTTTGGGGCCTTTTGAGGAAACGCAAACACCCAGCTAGAGCTGTCAGAGACACTTTCTTCACCAGGAAAGCCAGCCTCAAGCATTGTAGCAGCCAGTGGATCTTTCTTATCGGCTCTAACAGTCCTTATATAGTATTCACTGAACCTTGGGTGTATTCCAGAGGCGCTGTCTGTCAATTGTGAGACAGTTCCACTGGGCTTTACACACGTAATTGCCGTAGAAGCGCCTATTCCAAGCTTCTTTGCCCACTTAATGTTCGTTTCTATGGCCTTTTCCTTCAAAGAATTAAGTAAACTACCAAGCTCTTTATAGCCTGTAGACCCATTAGTTAGCTTACAATCCATGATCCCGGTAAGCGAAACACCCAGCAAAGCCTCTTCTTCTGTGTTCCTTTTCCATATGGTTCTAAGGTATCTGAAGTCAGTCATCGAAGCCTGTAAGGTTCCTAATGTAGTGGCAAGCACTACTTTTTCTAATAAGGTTTCTTTGGTGTCGTCGGCCCGTACAATAACTTCAGATAGATTACAGAACTGATAAGGTCTTAGGATTATCTCAGAGCAGGGATTGGTTCCAAACTTGCAGTCAGCATCTCTACGTCCGTTACGGGCCGCTATGCTTTGTGCGGCTATCCGACTAAAGATACCCCTTTCACCATTTTTAGAATCGTAAAGCCTTTTCATTTCATCTGAATAAGTACCAAAGTCTGGTTTGTCAGAGTAGACCGCACTGTTGTTTGCTAAATCTCTTTGTCCGTGGGTAGCTCTCCAAACCCCCGTCTTAGCATTAGCCATTCTATTGTCTGTTACATTGCTTAAGCTTATTAAAGCAGATCGTCTGACTCCACCAACAACAACAACTTGAGCTATCTTACAGACTAGATCATGACATTCTAAAGAGGTTAGCTTCCGCTTGGGCGCACCTTCAAACAGTTTAACAGTGAAGTTAAATAGGTCTGCTAAAGGCTGTGGCCCACTGGCTCTGCCTCCAAAGATCTTCAGCCTAGCCCCGGCAGGACGTACACGAGATAGGTCACACTTAGGTATCTTACCAACATACAGGAGGCTTATAAGCTCTCTGAAGGCGCTTGCCCAGCCTATCTTACTATCTGCTACTACTATAGTGGTATCGGTTTCATGGAAGCTGTCAGCGACTACAGGAAGTTGATCTACATAGTCTCTTTCTACACTAAAACCAACCCCAGTCCCACATAGCAAGACATACATAAGCTCGTCAAACGCTCTAGGGCTGTCTATAGGAAGGTAACTACAGTTAAACCCTGCTACGTTGTCACGCTTTAAAGCTTCTCCAGCAGTCATCAGGCAGCGCATAGAGGGCATAACTTGATGGCTGGAAATAGCGTTAAACAATTCAGCAGCGTCTAGCTCGTCTATTTGTTTTCTATCTATAAAGAAATCTAAGTATCTATTGACTGTCTCTTCCCAAGTTTCTCGACGCTGTTTGGTGTCTAAGTATCTGGCGTATCTGCTCTTATGTATGTATTCTTGATATTGATCCATTGTCTTTCTCAAACTCCTCTATTAAAAATTCATAGTTGCCAGCTACATAGGCTGTGTAATTCTTTTTTTGATCTTGTTCCTTGTTATCTCTTTTCTCGTCACAGTATTCAAAATACTTATGCTGGCAAAAGCGCACGAAAAGTTTATCTGTTTCTGTCATTTGTCATTTGCTCCTGATCCTTATTCTGCTGAAGTTGTTTTTTCTTTTCTTGCTTGGATGCTTTCTTTTTAACCTTCTTATCGTACTTATCTCTGCGCTCCTTTTTAGCGTCGATGTAGTTCTGTTCCATCCTCTACTTCCTTTCCTTCGCTAGAAACTCCATCAGCCTGTTCTCGTACCAAGCAGCCTTCTGGAGATCCTCTATGCCGTTCTTGTATCTGAACCTCCAGCGGTACTTCAAGCTGTTTCCTCTTAAGTAGCCTATATATTCTTCTCCTGTTAACATGGCCTCTATCCCGTCGATACATTCTATGTCCCCCTTGTTATAGTGCGGTGGATTGTTAACATTATCAGGCTTGTAGGGAGCTACCGAATCCCACTCCTCTGGTGTTACATCATTCAGTCTTTTAGTTCTCTGTTTCATTGTTTATCCACTCCTTTGGCATACTATCAACGCTAAACCATCTAAAGCCTTTAGCACTGGCCCACTCGCCATGTGATCTCTTTGTTCCATCCTTACGCCTCTTTGCTTGGGGCATAGGCGAAGAAGGGTTTGCGAATAAAAACACAAGTTCTGTGTCTTTGTCGTCAAGAACCTTCTTGATCCATATGTACTTGCTGTATTCTGCATGATCCCAGAATCTTCCTTTAGCTTCTAGAAGAATTGTCTTACCCTCTATCTCTCTAATAAAGTCTGGCTCATATGTGTGCTTTATTATGTAAGATACTTTATTAGTATGAAACTCCCAGTCACTAAGAACATTTTCGTGTAACATCTTTTCCCATTTAGAATCATATCCAATAGGCTTATCCTTTTTTGTTGGTCTTCTACTGGTCAATGTATGTTTCCTTTTCTAAAAGCATCCTCTTTACTAGACAGTATGTTTAAGTTCTCTATTACCTCATCTGGTACACCTATTATACCATCTCCTGACATAATTAAAAACTGCGCCATCTCTATTATAAGGGCTTCTAGTGAGATCTCAGGAATTGTTGTCATAAAGGTATCTCTTGTACCTTTGGCAAAGACACTACCCTAGTAAAGTATTTAATACCATTAGAATATTTAAAAGCTCTTAAGCCCTCACCATTATTAGAATCAGCCCAGCATCTCCTTTTGTATGGACAGTAAGTGCAGATAGGATGCAACTTCATGTTGCCTCTTTTACCCTCTGCTACAGCCGCATAACATATTTCAGGAGGATAGCTGTTAGACAACACAGTTTCTATTTCTTTTATTTTTGTTTTTATATTAGGCTTTGTTAAGTTGCCGGGGCGAAGGAGGCATATCTCTCCTGACTCTTTGTTCATGGCAAAGAAGCCGCCGTCCTCTGTACCTTCTGCTTGTTCGTACCCAGCAAGCTGTGCCATGTAACCAAAGGTGTCGTTGTTTTCTAGGGTTCCTTCAGAGAACTTTTTAAAGGAAAAGTTAGAGGCTGTTTTAATGTCTACAACTTCCCCATCAATCTTACAGTCTATGTGGCCTTTAACACCGTCTACCTCTACTTCCTTTTGGGTATCGGTTACCTCGTGACCAGCAAGCTTTATAAAAAGAATAGCAACTTGTTCAAGCATGTGTCCATATAAAAACTTAATGAACGTAGAGGGATGTAAAGTCTTCTCATCGAGAGTGCCGCCATCCTTAGTTTTAAAGTCGTACCACACTCTACGAAGGGGTCTTCCTATGTTAGACATACGCAGGTTTTTTGATTGTAAATAAGGCGTTGACCATCCTTCAAGAGCTTCTCGCATGTTAACAAGGAACTCCTCCATTAAATCTTCAGGGATGTCTATACCTTTGTCGCTGTTAAGGCCATCAAGAACGGTGTATATATCAGGTATTAATGTGTCTAATGTCTTCATTCTTTATGCTCCACGAAATTAATTTTCCTTGTATTAGAGTTGAATATTAGAAGAACGACTCCCAGTTTTATCTGCTCTTCTGTTCTTCGCCTCCCCCAAACTTTACCTTCGTTGTCAGCACCAACAGTCTTTACATCTATTAAAGTTGTGACCTCATCTTTCCTAGCTATAAGGTCAATTGATCCTGAACACCCACAGTTTTTAAATACCTCATAACCTTGATCCCACAGCCAAGTAACTGCATAGTATTCAGCCATGTCTCCTTTTCTTGACTTAGTGTGTTTCATCGGTAACCCCTGCCTTATATTTGATGTGTCTAATAACTCTTGACCCCTCTCTCTTATCTCCCTTGTAGAAAATAAGGTTTAGTTTTTCTAGTTCGTTTGGTCTAGATGTTATAGAACTGTCAGATTTCTCAGGGAATTTTCTGGTCATCTCTCTTGTCGTTGTACCTTTATTACCTGCCTCTTCAATTAAGTTTAGAACAAAGCCACGAGCCTTACTTATATTCATAGTATAAGCAGCCTCTTTACTTGTCTGAGGATCATTTTTCCTATGTAGCTTGTGGGGTTCTATGTTTTTAAATAAATCTACCTGTTTCATTTTAGCTGTATCCTGTTCTGTATCGTTAATTGGTGTCTCAACTTGTTTGTTCTTGACGAACCTATCTAGAAAATCTTTTATGCCTTTAGACTTATAATGTTTTAGCGGAACCTTTCGCCATCTGTTTCTTGATGCCCATCTCCCTGTAGTATAATAATACATATATGCTTTATTTCCATAAAATATCCACAGCATGTGGGCAGCATCTTTTCTTTCATACTTGATTCCTTGCTCTTCTAAGTAGCCTGTAACATCTTCAAGTGATTCATTTGTGTCATGCCTAAGTAATACCTCTCCTTTTGAGTTTGTTCTGTCATAAGTCCATGTATATTCTTCAGTGTGTTTCACTCCAATTATCTCCTATTTTATACTCCCCATCAAGAGGACATTTAAGTTTAAGAACTTTACCAGCTTCAATGATTGCTTCAACACCTAGCCTACCTACTTCATCAGCCTGGTCTTCTCTTACTTCTAACTGCCACTCATCATGTACATTGGCAACAAAGTGTGCATCTAACTCTAACTCTTTAATCTTATCATATAAAATAACAAGGGCTTGCTTCATTAAGATTGCACCTGCTCCTTGAAGAAGCGTATTTAAAGCTGCCCATGAATTGCGTATCTTTAACTTCCTACCGTCTAACCCTTTGAGATATTCTCGTTCTGTTGACACTCTAGCAACTTGATCTTTAAGAGTTGCAAATGATGTGAGATTATCGAAGAATGATTTTCTAAGTTTCTTCCCAGTTTCTGTGCCTCCTCCAGCCACACTTCCAAGCTTTCCATCTCCTGCCCCGTACAGTAGGGCGTATATGAAAGTCTTAGCCTGATCTCTTGATTCAAGTCCTGCAAGCCGCTGATTAGTGGTGTGTATGTCTCCGTTAATGATTTCATTTGTATAGTCCTTATCGTTCATGTAATGAGCAAGCATTCGTAGCTCAAGGCCACTAGCGTCGATGCCTACCAGTTTGTACCCTTTAGGTACTGTCCAACACTCTCTACACTCTTTGCCATAGATAGAATTAATACTAGGTACTTGAGCCATGTTAGGTTCTCTGTGAGCCATTCTACCTGTTATTGTCCCGTTAGGTATGACGTAACCATGTACCCTTGTCTGCCCACTAGAGGACTCCTTACATGTATCTACCCACGATTCAATCTGTGCATATCTTTTCTCTAAAAGGAAATACTCTTTTAGAAGATCAGCCTCTGGTATTCCTTTCACAGCAGACAATGTTTTCTCATTTACAATAGGTCTGCCATGAACAGTAAACTCTGTCGGCTCCCAACCAGCATCTATCAAGAACTCTCCTATTTGTTTTCTAGAAGATATGTTAGGCTCTACAAGAGTTGTCCTAGTTATAGGGCTATTAATGTCGTGGTCAATTTCTCCGTTTGGCAAGTGAAACAGCCTCCCGCTTACAGTTCCATGCTCAACAGCCGTTAGTCTTCTTCTTTCACCTGTAGAAGTCTTAGCTATTTTAGATACTAGCCCTCCTTTAGTGTAGTAAGGAAAGAGAAGCTCCTCATAGGTATAAGGTTTAAAGGCTTTCTTTACCTCGTTAGTTACTGTCTCCTTTCTCTCTCTAATCTCAGCAAGAAGAAGCTCTGCCTTTGCCCTATCAAAATAGAAACCATGCTGCTCCTGCTCTTCCATTATAAATGCTACGGCATGTTCGATCTTAATACTTAATGGAGAGAACCCTCTGCTGTTTTCTTTTAAAGCATAGTATGTCTCTGTGTTAAGCTCGACATCTCTTACACAGTAGTTAAGCATTGTATCTGTGTACCTGCTAAAGTCATCAAACTTTATCTTCTTAAATCCAAGGGTGTGTCCCCATTGTTCTAGTGAGTGACCTCCTTCTCTTGTAGGGTCAAATAGCCTAGACAACACGAGGGTATCCAGTATATCTTTACCCTTTGCAAAGTCTGGCTTATTTAAAATACTTCTTACGAAGGGTATGTCAAAACCTATGATGTTATGCCCTACCAAGCAGTCGGCAGAATCTAACAAGGTACAAGCTTGTTCAAGCTGGTGAGGGCCGTAACTATATATCCTACGAGTTTCTACATCTTGAGCTACGATGCACCATATCTTTGTAGCTTCAAGGCCATCTGTTTCAATATCAAAAACTAGTCTCTTCATTGTTATTCAAACCCTAGCGTAGTTTCTTCTTCAAGGTTGTGAGCAACATCGTCCGTATCAATCTCAGATATTCTACCAGTATCGTTGTCGTAAAGTAAATGAGTTGCTACCCCCACATCTCCTGTGTACCTAGACTTTAAAACTCTTACCTTGGTAGTAGATGCTTCTAATGGGTCTTCGGATTGTTGATTCCTTTCAAGACCTATAACACAGTCTGCCTGTTGAGCTATGCTATGTGATCCTCTTAAGTGGTTTAAGCCTGTCTCGATCCCATTTTCATGGCCCTTGTTACCGTCAATCCTTCTTAGGTGTGATACCAGAATAATACCCACTCCAGTCTCTGCTATTAAAGCAGTGAGTCCCTTCATAATAGCGGCTATCCGAATTTGTTCCTCTCCTGGCGCAGCACCTGTAAACATCATATGTAGGTGATCTATAAAAATCCACTTACAATCACAGCCTATAATCATGAACCTAAGCTTGCTGAATATGACATCAAGATCAGTCTCTCCATAATGAGCATGTATCCAGACACGATTAAAGTTGGCTCTGTTTTCTCCCACGTAAACAGCATCAAACCATTTATCAATATCTTCTTCAGAATACTGATCTCGTATTCTATGTATGTGAAGCTTAACATTTGCCTCGATAGATAAGATGCCATCCACTGTCCTCTGATAGGATTCTTCTAGGGAAAGGATACCTATCTTATCTTTAGTGGATGATATAAGCCAATGTTCTAGCTCCCTAGTTACAGAAGTTTTCCCTAAGCCAGTACCTCCAGCAACAACTACAAGTTCTCCTCTCCTAAGACCCTCTAACTTCCTGTTCAAGCCTTGCCAAGGATACAAAACAAGTTCGTGCTTTGGCCTATTTTTATATTTTTCTCTGTTCTCAGATACGCTAAGAACCCCTGAAGGAGTATAGGTCTTAGCATCCCAGAAGGCTCTAACAAATAGCTGATGTTGGTTAGCTAGTAGTAAATCATTAGGGTCTTTATAGGTTTCAGGCAGCAGCATTATCTTAGCTTTGCTAGGCTTTAAAAGTCTGGCTACTTTCTTAGCTGCTGCTTGTCCATGCTTGTCCATATCAAAAGCAATAACAACATTTTCAAAGCTTTCTATGTATTCTAGGTTTTCTTTTATATCTTTTACTGCGCTTTGAGCGCCAGACTTTATACTAACCACAGGCCACTTGGAGCCTAGCAGTTCATAAGCTGCCATAGCATCACACTCTCCTTCAGTAATCGTTAAAAACTTTCCTCCTTTGTTGAATAATTGCTGACCAAATAGGCAGGACTCTGACTGTGCGCCCGACCAGAAAAATCCTTTGTCGTGTACTGCTCTCTCCTTTGTAGCTACCTTTGTAGCTCTCTCGTCATAGTAAGGGTAGAAGTGTTTTAAGATTACTCCTTGTGCATTATGTGTGGCTTTAACACCATACTTCTTAGCGGTGTTTAAGGAGATGCCTCTGTCCTTTAAGGCGATAAACTCTTCTGATGAATTTATATGACGTATATTATTGTTGCGGTTGTTGTCTAGGTGTGGGGTTGGTGAAGGGTTTTCTTTGTTGTGTTCCTTATAGTCCCAAGCTGGGATAAATGAGGCACAAGAAAAACACTTCGCACTGCCATCATGGTTCTCAGAAAGCGCATCACTGCTTCCGCATAATGGACAAGGTAGATGCTCACGGGCAAATGCCATGTTATTGTTTCCTTATTTATATGTTGTTTTTTTAAAAAAAAGAAAGGGGCCTCGTTTAAAAGACCCCTCACTCTCTACTACTACTCCCCGGCCTCTTCTTCTTTATCTGGCTCTTTTATGATGATTGCGTCATCAGTGACCGCACCTTGAATACCTTCGTGGAACTTAGAAGCTGCTGCCCTCAGCACACCAATGCGTTTAGCTAGAGCCTGTATCTCTGCCTCAACTTCAACTAGATATGTAAAAGATATTCGTGCTTCTTCATTTAAAAGGCTTACATCATACAACGAGTCATCCGTTTTATATGTATGCCTTGCTTCGGTTTGTTGTTCACTCATATTAAAATGCTACCTCCCCTTCTATAGATTCTGAACTGTAACCTGATCCAACTTCTACAAGCTCTTTAACTTGCACTGCTTCAATAATAGCACGTTTAAATTTCTTGTTGGAATATTCCAAAGCACCCCACTGTACAGCAACCTTTGATCCATTACCTATCATGTCTGTAAATGGTTCTTTTTCTAAATCAACTACTTTAGGCGGCTCGTTTTCTCCACCATCGTAATTCTTGTGATACCTGTAAAAGGTTATTACTGGGTCAGGGGTGTACTTACTGTTGCCCGGAGGACGCATCCCTACATTAATACCCGCCTCTTTAAACTGTGCAAATGTGTCATCGCTGACAGCTAGGTTTATTTCCCAGCCATACTTGCCAGATCCGGGTTCTTGCTTCTCAGAGTAATCTGGTACGGGTCTTCCAAGGTGAGCGTAGTAGGCTACTCCTTCTACAATGTGAGGTACTCCATTAATCATTTTCATATATTTGTTTCTCCTTTTGGCAAAAGGTTATTGGTTATGGTTTGTTATTTTAAATCTTTTAAGAAGTCTTCGTACAAGGTGTATGCATTTTCTGACATGCCCTCTCCGAAAGATACTAGGTAGTTTCCTTCATCGTCTAAACCTTTTAAAGATACTAAAATTTTGTCACGATATAGTAACATACCGTGTTGCTTTTTAAAAGCGTTAAATTTATCCTTTGTAATGGTTAGTATTTCACTCATGTAAATGTGTCGGTTAAGAAGTCTGGGAACGCCTGTATAACATCCTCTTCAGAGCATTGTAATTTACCTGCTGTATCCATCAAACGTTCAGATAAATAAATACAAAAAGCCTCTTTTACAGAAGAGTCTGGCAATGGCGTACCTAAAAGCATCGCAAACATTCTAGCCCAAGCATCATCGAAGGCTATGTGAAAGTCTGCTATACCATCATTAACGCTATGCTGGCTCACTTGCTTCCTCCTCTTCTTTATTGTCTATCAGATCGGCAGAAAGAATAACATCTTCACCAAAGCAATAAAGATAAACACAGTTACCCTCTTCATTCTCTGCGATTAAGTCGTAGCCGCCCTCACTTCTTTTTATTTTGACGGTTTGTGTGTCGTACATATAGATTGTTGAACCCATCGAGTAGCTCATTGTCCACCTCTCCTTTAGTTTTTAAATTAGATTCTTTGCCGCACCAGTTACATGGTTCA
>Ga0208010_1000818_pt1 | contig 10661 bp, 4 predicted proteins | sample 2_EtaG_FD_184074 | JGI IMG/M metagenome (GOLD analysis project Ga0208010, IMG submission 184074) | Marine viral communities from the Subarctic Pacific Ocean - 2_ETSP_OMZ_AT15125 metaG (SPAdes) (version 2) | ecosystem: Environmental > Aquatic > Marine > Oceanic | place: Pacific Ocean | collected... | reverse complement strand
GTAATTCTCAGATAAAAAAGTGTTACTGAGCAGACCGTTTTCATTTTTATAGTAAATTCTTTCCGTTGATAAAGCTATTAAAAAACCATCGTTCGAAGAATAGTCCACAATTATATTACTTCCGAACTCTGAATTTTGAGACCAAGAACCATTTTCAAATGTGAAGTTATCTGAAGTAGTTGAAGCATATATTACATTTTGAAAAGCTCCTAATGCAATGGTTGAAGAAGACGAGTAACCATCTGAACCATTATAATTGTTCCAGCTATTAGCTGAAAAATCATCTTCCCATGCCTTAAATGCAATACCTTCCTCAGTTCCTAAATACAGAGTTTCATTATATTTGAATATAGCATTAACAGCTATTGCTGTGCTAAAATCGCCGAATTTTATATATGAATCCTTTACAAACATACCATTGAGATCATACTCAACAATCCCAAAATCTGTTGCCACAAGTAATAAGTTATCCGAAATATAAAAATCATTAATACCCTTCTGAGAAAACGAATTATTTCTCTCAATATCTGTCAGATGAGTAACCTCAAAATCCGTTGCATCTATTACATCAATTACTCCTGTTAAATATCCAACAAAGATCAATTCCATTGATTCAGAATAAGCTATTGCAGATCCATCCAATCTGGTAAGACCATCAATTACTGTAATTTTTTTAATAACTTCATTTCCATCTGCGACTAGAACTCCTCCATTCGTAGTCATCCAGATTCTTCCTTCTGAATCTTCTACTGCTCCTGAAACGGATCGAAATGAGGTATAGGCAGTCCAATCAGTCAGTGATTGTGCATTAGCTACTGAACCTATCCATAAAAAACCTAGAATTGCAAAAAATGTATATCTCATAAGTAATCAATATAAACATTAACGAAAAACTTTTAAGATTGATACACATAAAAAAACCCGATTCATTGGATGAATCGGGTTTTAGGGTAAAAAAAAGAAGGCGACGACCTACTCTACCACGAGTGCAGTACCATCGGCGCTGCAAGGCTTAACGTCCGTGTTCGGGATGGGAACGGGTGGGACCCTTGCGCTAGAATCACCTTCAAATTCGGTGAGTCCGGTATATTGGACTCAAATTCGAGATCAATAAAAATAAAAGTTCTTTGACATGGTCCGCTTAGCGTGCATACGCCTTGCGGATAAAGAAAAAGTGTTAACAATGAGGATACTTACTTGTTTGGTGCACCACCAAGCCGGCGGTGCAAACCATATAAACAAAGCCAATGGTCTAATTAGTATGGCTCGGCTAAACATGTCACCATGCGTACACCTGCCACCTATCTACCCGGTCGTCTTCCGGGAGACTCATAGGGAATACTTATCTTGGAGCGTGCTTCGCGCTTAGATGCGTTCAGCGGCTTATCACTTCCGTACATAGCTACCCTGCGATGCATGCGACCACACAACAGGTACACTAGCGGTACGTCCACTCCGGTCCTCTCGTACTAGGAGCAGCCCTCCTCAGTATTCCAACGCCCACAGCAGATAGAGACCGAACTGTCTCACGACGTTCTGAACCCAGCTCGCGTACCGCTTTAATTGGCGAACAGCCAAACCCTTGGGACCTTCTCCAGCCCCAGGATGCGATGAGCCGACATCGAGGTGCCAAACCTCCCCGTCGATATGAACTCTTGGGGGAGATAAGCCTGTTATCCCCGGAGTACCTTTTATCCTTTGAGCGATGGCCCTTCCATGCGGTGCCACCGGATCACTAAACCCCACTTTCGTGCCTGCTCGACCTGTATGTCTCGCAGTCAAGCACCCTTATGCTTTTACACTCTACGCACGATTGCCAACCGTGCTGAGGGTACCTTTGGGAGCCTCCGTTACTCTTTAGGAGGCGACCGCCCCAGTCAAACTACCCACCATACACTGTTCCCCCGGAAGGGTTAGACTTCACCTGTGGCAAGGGCGGTATTTCAAGGGTGACTCCACAACGCCTGGCGACGCCGCTTCAAAGTCTCCCGCCTATCCTACACATGCGACAGCTAAAGCCAATGTAAAGTTGTAGTAAAGGTTCACGGGGTCTTTTCGTCCCGCTGCGGGTAATCGGCGTCATCACCGATACCACAATTTCACCGAGCTCATGGCCGAGACAGTGCCCAAGTCGTTACACCATTCGTGCAGGTCGGAACTTACCCGACAAGGAATTTCGCTACCTTAGGACCGTTATAGTTACGGCCGCCGTTTACTGGGGCTTCAGTCAAGGGCTTCGCCGAAGCTAACCCCCTTCTTTAACCTTCCAGCACCGGGCAGGTGTCAGTCCCTATACATCGCCTTGCGGCTTAGCAGAGACATGTGTTTTTGGTAAACAGTCGCTTGGGCCTTTTCACTGCGCCCTGACATAGTCAGGGGATCCTTCTCCCGAAGTTACGGATCGAATTTGCCTAGTTCCTTAGCCATGAATTACTCGAGCACCTGAGGATACTCTCCTCACCCACCTGTGTCGGTTTGGGGTACGAGCGAGAACCAGCAAACTACGACGCTTTTCTTGGCAGCATGATTACCTCCACTATCTCTTCATCGTGAGAATCCGAGTACTGTCGGGGTTCAGCCTTAACGGGAGGCGGATTTGCCTGCCCCCCGGCCTACGCCCTTTAACGTGCATTCGTCAGCACGCGGGAGTGTCACTTCTGCGTCACGCCTTAGCCATACGCTGGCTTCGGTAGCGGAATATTTAACCGCTTTGCCATCGGCTTCCCCGGCCTCACCGGGTACACCTTAGGTCTCGACTAACCCTGATCCGATTAGCGTTGATCAGGAACCCTTGGGTTTACGGTGGAAGGGTTTTTCACCCTTCTTATCGTTACTCATGCCTACATTTTCGCTTCCAGCCGCTCCACGGCCCCTCGCGGGCGCTGCTTCTGCGCTGACTGGAATGCTCCCCTACCGATCGTTAAATCCCACAGCTTCGGTAACCGACTTATGCCCGATTATTATCGACGCCGAGTCGCTTGACTAGTGAGCTATTACGCACTCTTTAAAGGAATGGCTGCTTCTAAGCCAACCTCCTAGTTGTCTGAGCAACTCAACTTTCTTTGATCAACTTAGTCGGTATTTAGGGACCTTAGCTGGTGGTCTGGGTTGTTCCCCTCTCGCCACAGGACGTTATCACCCTGCGACTGACTGCCTGGCGGCTCATCACTGGTATTCGGAGTTTGTCTAGGGTTGGTACCCGGTGAAGGGCCCTAGCCTAATCAGTGCTCTACCTCCAGTGAGACAAAACCAGACGCTATACCTAAATATATTTCGGGGAGTACGAGCTATCTCCAAGTTTGATTGGCCTTTCACCCCTATCCACAGTTCATCCGAAGACTTTTCAACGTCAACCGGTTCGGGCCTCCACGGTGTCTTACCACCGCTTCACCCTGACCATGGATAGATCACTTGGTTTCGCGTCTGCCCCGCTGTACTGCACGCCCTATTCAGACTCGCTTTCGCTACGGCTCCACCCCTTAGGGGCTTAACCTCGCACAACAGGAGCAACTCGTAGGCTCATTATACAAAAGGCACGCCGTCACTACATAAATGCAGCTCCGACCGCTTGTAAGCACACGGTTTCAGGTACTATTTCACTCGCCTTCTCGGCGTTCTTTTCACCTTTCCCTCACGGTACTGGTTCACTATCGGTCATGCAGATGTATTTAGCCTTACCGGATGGTGCCGGCTGGTTCACGCAAGATTTCACCGGTCTCGCGCTACTCAGGATACCCGCCTTTTTGTAATCGGTACACCTACAGGGCTTTCACCTTCTGTGGCGCTGCTTTCCAGACAGCTTCGATTTAAGATTACAAAAATTACGCAGGTCCTACTACCCCGCACCCCGCAGGATGCGGTTTGGGCTGCTCCGCGTTCGCTCGCCACTACTTGCGGAATCACTGTTGTTTTCTCTTCCTCCGGGTACTTAGATGTTTCAGTTCCCCGGGTATGCCTCCTCGAAAGGATACCCTAATAAATTAGAGTGGGTTGCCCCATTCGGAAATCCGCGGATCACAGTTCTTTTGCAACTCCCCGCAGCTTATCGCAGCTTTACACGTCCTTCTTCGCCTCTGCATGCCTAGGCATCCACCGTGTGCCCTTAATTGCTTATTTTATATGGCTTGCACTACCCTCTTGGGGTGCGCGCAAGGAACATACTCAATTGCTTGAGCTATTACTCTTGTGGGCTGCAGGTGTACTACCACCTACAGCTACCCTAGGCGCATGTTGTCTGTATTCGTTTTACAACGAACACTTCAAACATACTATATGAGCTGACAATCAATCGATTGCCGCTCTTTATACATTGTTATACTTTTTCACCATGTCAAAGAACCCGCTGGGCGGGGGCCAGTTGTACTGGTTCGCTCAGCGCTACCGGGTTACCCCGGACCTGTCGCACAGGCAAGCTGTTTAACGCCACCGCTTCGGCCTCGAAAGACTCCCGCAGCAACTAACATTCTTTCAATAAAACTATGTGACTTCCGGGGTTACGCACCCGCTCAATCTTACCATCACATCTTACTTCAATACATTTACTTCAATTTCAGTGGAGCTACAGGGATTCGAACCCTGGACCCCTGCCTTGCAAAGGCAGTGCTCTAGCCAGCTGAGCTATAGCCCCTCTTCCTTGGTCTAGAAAAGTGGGCTTGGGAGGACTTGAACCTCCGACCTCACGCTTATCAGGCGTGCGCTCTAACCACCTGAGCTACAAGCCCCAAAATTACTCGGGGATAGCCCTGGTACCGAGCTTCGGCCACAGGCCACCTCCGCTGCTCTGCTTTCCTTCTTCTTGCAGCATAGGACAGATTGTTTGTAACGAACTACTATGGTAGTTGTGTAGGTTCATCGCTTGCTGGTGTATATATACCCAGCTAGCAAGGCTCTCCTTGAAAGGAGGTGATCCAGCCGCACCTTCCGGTACGGCTACCTTGTTACGACTTAGCGCCAGTTACCAGGCTTACCCTAGGCACCCCTTACCGGGGCGACATCAGGTACTCCTGACTTCCATCGCTTGACGGGCGGTGTGTACAAGGCCCGGGAACGTATTCACCGCGTCATTGCTGATACGCGATTACTAGCGATTCCAACTTCACGGAGTCGAGTTGCAGACTCCGATCCGAACTGAGAATGGTTTTAAAGATTTGCACCTCATTGCTGAGTAGCGACCTTCTGTACCATCCATTGTAGCACGTGTGCAGCCCTGGACGTAAGGGCCATGATGACTTGACGTCGTCCCCACCTTCCTCACTACTTGCGTAGGCAGTCTGGCTAGAGTCCCCACCATTATGTGCTGGTAACTAACCACAGGGGTTGCGCTCGTTGCGGGACTTAACCCAACACCTCACGGCACGAGCTGACGACAGCCATGCAGCACCTTCTATAGCGTCTCATAGAGAACCCTCTGTTTCCAGAGGTAGCGCTGTAGATTTAGCCCAGGTAAGGTTCCTCGCGTTGCATCGAATTAAGCCACATGCTCCACCGCTTGTGCGGGCCCCCGTCAATTCCTTTGAGTTTCATCGTTGCCGACGTACTCCCCAGGTGGCATACTTAATGCGTTAACTGCAGCACTGGCCCCGAAAGGCCAACACCTAGTATGCATCGTTTACAGCGTGGACTACCAGGGTATCTAATCCTGTTCGCTCCCCACGCTTTCGTGCCTCAGCGTCAGTTGTAGACCAGTAAGCCGCCTTCGCCACTGATGTTCTTCGTAATATCTATGCATTTCACCGCTACACTACGAATTCCACTTACCTCTTCTACACTCAAGACGCCCAGTATCCAAGGCCATTTTACCGTTAAGCGGCAAGATTTCACCCCAGACTTAGACGCCCGCCTACGCACCCTTTACACCCAATGATTCCGGACAACGCTTGCACCCTCCGTATTACCGCGGCTGCTGGCACGGAGTTAGCCGGTGCTTATTCAAGCAGTACCGTCACACCAGATCGAAATCCGGTCGTTCTTCCTGCTTAAAAGCCGTTTACAACCCATAGGGCCTTCATCCGGCACGCGGCGTGGCTGCGTCAGGCTTTCGCCCATTGCGCAAGATTCCTCACTGCTGCCTCCCGTAGGAGTCTGGGCCGTGTCTCAGTCCCAGTGTGGGGGATCATCCTCTCAGACCCCCTAGCTATCATCGCCTTGGTGAGCCGTTACCTCACCAACTAACTAATAGCACGCAGCCCCCTCTTTAGCCGGTCGAAACCTTTAACAACTGTGGCCATGCGGCCCCGCTGCATTATGCGGTATTAGCACCCCTTTCGGAATGTTATCCCCCAGCTAAAGGCAGGTTGGCTACGCGTTACTCACCCGTCCGCCAGTCTCCAGAAAGAGCAAGCTCCTTCCTTCTCCTTCGACTTGCATGTGTTAAGCCCGCCGCCAGCGTTCGTCCTGAGCCAGGATCAAACTCTCCATTGTAAAAAATTAAATTTATATACGCTGTGAGCCGACCCTACACTCCATCATTCAAAAGAATAACTTCATAAAGCTCGCACAAACAATCTGTCTTATGCTTCAATAATTTCCAAAGAACTTACCTTTCCGGAGACAAAAAAAGCTGACCTAAACGTGTTGTTGGATCAGCATTTTTATTTCCTCGAAAGGATTATAAAGGTACGGGATTTTCACCCTTTAGGGCAAGTTTTATTTCAATATTTTTTCTCTTTTTTTCTACTCTTTTTCTCAAGCTTGATTAGAGCTCAATAGAGGCTATTTCTCTCAGGATCTTCATCAAATTTTTGGAATAATTTTACTCCAAAATAAAATAATGGGGTGTCAAAAAGAGCAAAAAAGAACTTGAACAGATAAGAATTGAGAATCAGAATGAAAACTGCGCCTAAACTATTCACATTTTCCCCAAGATTTCCTGCGAAATATAAAATCATAAGAATAGCTGTGGAGTCAACTAATTGACTAAACATGGTAGAAGCATTGTTCCTCAACCACAAGTGTTTTCCGTTGGTCTTCTTTTTCCAGAAATGAAATAACCGAACATCTACTGATTATGCAGTTAGATAAGCAATCATACTCGCGATAGTATTACCAATCATAAACTCGTACACTCCTTCAAACAGATCCAATCCACCGCTTACCCCATATGTATCAGGAAGCCAGTGATTGATCGTCATCAACAAGAGCATAAAGAAGTTCATAAAAAAGCCGACCCAAACTACTAACTGTGCTTTCTTTCTTCCAAAAAGTTCAGAGATCAGGTCCGTAGCTAAAAAGGTAAATGGATAAGCAATAACCCCGGCGGGCACACTCATAGTATACAGACTTCCATCGCGAACCAATGAAGGAGTAATAGATTGCAACCAGTCAGGTAAAGTAAGAGTGAAGATTGTAACGAACTTTGTAGTACCAATTACATTGCCAAGTACTAGTGCAGTAAGAAATATTCCTGCAAGTGACAGGAACAGAACGTCTCGTTGATGACTATGACTCATAAATTTTTGATTTAGAAACCAATAAAAGAAACACAGCAAACATTTGCTGAAATATTTCGTAACCAACCGAACTGTTTTTATCCTTTAATAGTTTTTGTGAATATGACTGCAGAACAGATCAATGACAAAATCGAACTTTGTGAATCAGCAATAGATCTGATTCTTTCCGAAGGCTCGTTCACCATCGCCCAACTATCAGAAGCCACAGGTAAGACTGCGTCTCAGATATACAGTTTATTCCCAAATAAGAAAGCTATTACCGAATACTATTATCCTTCTCTGGTTATTCGTTATTCCGCCATGATCGGGGAAATTGAAGATTTCGAATCTTACACCATCAGCGAAAAACTATCTAATTTTATTTTTACGACTTTCGACATGATGGAAGACCGAAGAGAGTTTGTAGAAGATACTTTTGAAAAGATGGTCTTTAAGAAAGGATGCAATTCCGAATTCCATCAGGAAGTGACTGCTTTGTTCAAACACTTTTTTACTACTGATGGAAGAATCGCTGTAAGTGCGGGTTTTGTGTTGAAAGATTATTTCTATGAATTCATCGCAAGAGAATATCTCGATATTGTAAAGTTCTGGCTAAACGATGACAGTGACGGCAAAGAAAGAAGCTTTGCGTTAACAGATAAACTCACAGGCTTTGTGGAAGAAGTAGTATATAATAAGGTCATTGATAAAGGATTTGATCTGGCAAAGTATCTAATCAGTCATGCAGGATTGGCTAAAAACATTCCTCTTTTTGGTGAATGGATAACAAGTTGGTTTAACGATAACGAAGAAGAAAATAAAGATGAGTGATTTCCCATCCTCAAAATTAGAGCGCGGAACTATCATAGCTAAAACCGGAATCAAAGTTGGAAAAAACTACGCCCAGCGTTATTTGAAAAATAAGATCTCGGGAAAGAAAGACGATGATGGCACCTTCCATTCTGATAATGCCAAAGAAGTTTTCAAAGAGTTTACCAAACTTCGTGGGACTGCTTTAAAAATTGCTCAGGGAATGAGCATGGATCAGGGGTTTCTTCCTGAAGAATTTGCGGAAGTAATGAGTCAGGCACAGTATTCCGTTCCTCCTATTAATAAGGCTCTGGTTCGTTCTATTATTAAGAGAGAATTGGGAAGCTATCCCGAACAGCTTTTTGCGAAGTTTGAATCAGAAGCATTTGCCGCAGCTTCTATTGGCCAGGTTCACAAAGCAGAATTAAAAGACGGCAGGAAAGTAGCCATCAAAATTCAGTATCCGAATGTGAGGGAAACCATTGGATCGGATCTGGCCATGGGGAAAACAATAGCCAAGCGATTTATTAAAAAAGGATCTAATATTGATCCATACTTCGATGAGATTAAGAATACTCTTCTACTGGAAACAGACTACAAACATGAAGGACAACAAATTGATCTTTTTAATGAGCGATTTTCAGGGTTAAATATCGAGATTCCTGAATGGGTTCAGGAGTTCTCTTCAGATAAAGTCTTGTGCATGACCTTTCTGGAAGGAAGACACCTCGGTGATTTTTTGAAGGAAAACCCATCACAAGAACAGAGGAATCATTTCGGGCAACTATTATGGGACTTCTTCCATGAGCAGATAAAAGGCAACGATTATATCCATGCCGATACACATCCGGGGAATTTCCTGTTTACCAAAGACGGCAAACTTGGAGTGGTTGATTTTGGATGCGTAAAGAAATTTCCAACAGAGTTTTTCTCAGATTATTTACAGCTCCTCCCTACTCATCTTAGCGAGGACGAAGAAAAGATCAGACACTTATTTGAAAAACTGGAAGTACTGAAACCTAACTCTAAGGATGGAGACAAAGATCAGGAGTACTTCGAATTTGCCAAAAACTATGGCATGCTTTTCGCCAAACCATATAAAGAGAGCGTATTCGATTTTGGTGATCCCGAGTACGATAAAATGATTCGTCACTTTACCAAAGAAGCGCCGATGTCGAATGAACCCAGAGGGAATAAGCACTTTATATATACAACCAAAGTTCATGTGGGTTTGTATAACATACTTATCAAACTGAAAGCACAGATTGACACCTTAAAAAGTAAAAAAGTGCTCCGGGAAGTTTTAGGAGATGAGGGCTTGTTTGCGTGATCCGAATCATCAAATCAATATGAACCTTACACTCAATCTCCTCCGATAAATACTAAGCCCGTTGAAGTAAATCAGAGAAATTTGCTCAAGACCCTTGTATTGCCTACTATCTGAAAATTCAAATAAATCGGGGAATTATTGCAACAACTTAGGATGCCAATACTTGCTGTTTTGCTTGCCGGAGTAGCATTCAGCTCTTTCTTCATTTATCGTATCGAATCTGACAAAAGAGTTCTTGAAACAGAACTAATTGAATTATCTAAGGTCAAATACGGACTTTTTAATGTCGATGTTTGGACTGAAAAGCTTACGCGAATTATTATCGTACGAGTTAATGAGTTCCAAATGTCTGAATCCCGAGAGGACGAACTGCGAGTCAAAATTGAAGAGTTTCTGGAAATAGCTATCGCAGAGTTGGAAGAAGGATTTGAAGAAGAAAATAAAGGAAGTGTCGGGGGTTTTCTAAAAAGGGGAGTTGCTTCGGTAACGGATGTCTTTGGTTTAATGAGAGAAAAAACTCCTGAAATAACAGAGAGCATTATCATCTTTATAAAAGATCCTGAAAACAAAGAATTGGCTAAAGATTTTTTGATCGATAAAATGCAGGAATACTCAGACAGCACCTTCTCAGAAATTGATTATTCCATATATGACAAGATTCTGGCTAAACACGAAGCAACCGAAAAAAGAGAAGCCATCAATATTATAAAGAGCAAGGTCGACTCTTTAAATGATCGAAGAACCCCTTACTCTGTAGCTTTATTTGGGATTATAGGTTTATTAGCCTTAATCATCCCATTTAGTACTGATTTTATGAAAGCAGAGTTCACAGTACTTACTATCATATGTGGAATATTGTTATCAGTAGGTGTTCTAATACCAATGATCAATATTGATGCCCGAATCTCAAGGATGGAATTTGAGCTAATGGGCGAATCTATCATATTTATTGATCAGGTTTTGTACTTCAAAAGTAAAAGTATTCTGGAAGTAGTTTGGGTTATGATCACCAACAAAAAAGTGGATGTAATGACTGTGGGTATTCTGGTTTTTTCTTTCAGTGTATTATTCCCTGTTTCCAAATTACTGGGGTC
>Ga0208010_1000810_pt1 | contig 10724 bp, 7 predicted proteins | sample 2_EtaG_FD_184074 | JGI IMG/M metagenome (GOLD analysis project Ga0208010, IMG submission 184074) | Marine viral communities from the Subarctic Pacific Ocean - 2_ETSP_OMZ_AT15125 metaG (SPAdes) (version 2) | ecosystem: Environmental > Aquatic > Marine > Oceanic | place: Pacific Ocean | collected... | reverse complement strand
CAGAATCGACATTTATATCTTTACCGCCCGGGCTGTCTGTGCTGGTGATAGGTCCCCCATCGGCCTCGGAAAGCTGGTTCGGTTCGCCGCGCGAGTTCTTTGGTACAAAATAGGGCGGCAATTCATAAATCTTTTCACCAATCGAAGGCAACAAGGCCAAATCATTATAGATTGCAAGGAGCGCTGTAAATTTGTTAAGAGGAAAAATATATTCTGTGAACAATCTAAATTTTTCGTCTGCCAATAATGCATCAATAAGGCATAATAATAATTTGCTGCTGCTGGTTGCATATTCAAAGTTTTCAGCCAACACATCTAAAGCATCAATTTCCACGCTGGTTATTTTCTGTCCGTTATAATAAAACACCAAACCATTGCGAACTCCTAATTCTCCCTCCAAGCCTACCACGTTTCCTTCCTCATCGGTAACTTGCGCAAGGGTGCCGGGATAAATCTCGGAAAGGCTTTTTACGCCATGGCCGTTAATCGTACTTTTTGCGGCGGGGGGTGCGGTGCGTACTCCGTTGATAGAAACATATTTTCTAATGGCGAACCAAGGTGAATTCTGTCCTCCCACGGGGACATTGGTATCTCCAGTCCATGCGGCAATATCCCCTAATGGATCCCCATCGGCATCTATCAGGGTGATTTTATTTTCATAAGGCTCCAAAATATTATGATCTGCCTCGACGTGTTCCTTGCCGGCCATATACGTCGTATTACCTGATTGATCCGTGTTTACATGATAATAACCCTTATAGTCATCTCCAAGCCCATATGGGCTCCCTGCGTCTAAAGCGTCTGCTACATAAAGCTCGCCCCCATTTGTATAATAAGGAGAAGGTCCATCGGCGAGGCTAGGAGCGGACTGCGTGAAGGGAGTTTTTAAATTTAGGGTTTCGGAGCCATCTACTTGAGTTTCCAAAAACCAATGTGCCAGTTTGTTATATTCACTGGGCATGCCGGCGGATCGTAAATTCTCTTCCATTCTTTCTGACATGGCATTGACTTCTCGGGCAATCAACTCTGTTAATACAAGTTTGGCATCTTCATCCGTTGCTTGAACTGCTTCCAAGTTCTTTTCGGATCGAAAGCCTGGAAGATTAAAAATCTGGTACCATGGCTCATCGCCTAACTCAATGGCTTGAATAAGGTCCTCTTTGTTGGGATAATCATACACAGTTTGCATGTCATTAAGGCGCGTGATGGCTTCTTGAACGTGCATCGGGACATCTATTATCTGCCCATCGTCTACTAGACGACCGTATAACTGAACACTTTGCTCCAAGAATGCGTACCAAAATTCATTATCTTTAAAGGTATTAAATAATTCACGGAAAGGACCTTGTGCATCCTTAAGTGATTCTTCCATAACTTCGGCTATATAACTAACAATCATATTGCTATAGTTGTCCGAAACAGAAGGCTTAAGGAAGGTATACATGGCCATACATTTTGTAAAATGAACTCCCACATATATTCGGATGGCCGCGGAGATCGTGGACTCTAAGCCGGCTTTAGAGGGCCGCTCTAAAATTCTATTATAAGGAAGTTCTACCGCACATTCTTTAGGGTGTTTTAAGCGGTAATCTTCTGGAATTCGCGAATAAGAATCATCTATTCTTTTCTTGATCGATCCAAAATTCATAAGATCATTATCCTCGTCGGGGCAATCTGCGAGGGGAGGGAAAACAGCGTCGAGGAACCCCATCCATCCTCTATTTTTAAGTGGTTTAACAGCCATGGGTGGCCGTTTATAGGAACCTCCGTATTGAGTCGGGTTAAGATAGAAAATACGAGTTGCTTCAAAAATCTTTGGACCATCATCTGGATGGGCTATGTGTGCGTTGTATGCGCTTCGACTAATTCCTAGGATCATGTCGCTATTTTTGACTCTTCGATCATCAACGCCCACGGTGCCGCCGCCGTAGTTCCCATCCTTCTCTTTGTCGGAATCGTCGTCGCGCCATGGCCACTTGATGAGTGCATCAGGATCTTCTAATTCTAAGTCCGCATAAAGCAGGCCCGGGAGTCCGGTGTCTATATTCCTATATCGCTGGACGCCATCGATGGTGACGATCTCATAGCCGTCGTTCCAAAATGCCCAGGTGCCCGGAACATTTACTGCGTGTCCAGATCCTGGTGTCTGATATTCCATTGGTGCCATGTAGTCAAATTCTTCATAAGTCAAATTATCGTAGGCGGCTCCATATTGATAGGCGCCGCGTGCTTCGTCGACCAACGCGGTGCGAAGCAGGTTCAACAGATCGCTATTGGTTGTATCATAAGCGGACTTCAAACTGGAAAGATTAGCTGAGCCACCTTGTTGTTCAATAATTTCTTTCAATAAAATCAACTGCGGAGGATAATCTTCTTTTTTCTCAAAGGTTCTTAATAATTTAGGATATCGACTCATATCGATTCCATCAAAAGTGTCATCAATAGCAAAGAATTCGTATTTTCTTTCTTCATCTGGGTAATCCGGCAATCCTCGATTGAGAAGAGCCAGCAAAGCTTCAACGTTCTCCGACATAGCCATAGGATTATATAAAGAAAAGATATTCGGCGGATCTTGGGGCGCTGTTAAGTTTTGAACATCGTCAATGTTTACGCGGACATTGTTACTTTTCATATTGGCAATTTCGCCATCCTTTTTATGCAACTCGCTCAGATACATATCAATTTGAAAGCCATGGTCAAAAGTGTCGCCAAGAGGATACGGCTTTTTTCTCCCTTTGCAATTATCTCGATATGTTATCGAAGCATCAGGATCCATCTTGCGACCAGCGCGGATAACTTTTACTCGATCATCTTCAAAATTTACACTATATCTTATATTAAATCCTTGATCAGGAATTTTAGTGAGATCTACATCATCTCCAAACCATCCATCAAACCCCAACTCTTTAAAGGTTCGCGAATAAACATCTGGTCCCACCCATTCATTGCCGGCGGCGCTGTTCCATAGTGTTGGGTTTTCAGCTATCAAATATTCGCGCATCCATTGTCCCACGCTAATGGGGAGTGCAGAATTCTGGAATTCGGCGGGCATTGGTTTGATGAACAACATCCAGAATGTGTACGGGTTCAGCTTGAGCATATCTTTCAAGGAATACATGGGCTCGTTGGTAATGAAGTCCATTGTGGGACCGAGGGCTGCATTGGCCTGTCTGTTGTGAACAGTTAAAGGGTTGCCGTGGGTATCCGATAGAATCATGTTTAAGAGTCCCCAATCGGCATCGGTAAAAGGTGTTCCCCCGTTTCCCATCATATCTTCAATATATTCTAAATGAAGTTTTTCGAGAGCATCTTGCAGAGTGATGGTTGCTGTATTGATTGCTTGGTCCGATTCGAATGGGATCAGGCTATCCTCACACGGATCTTCAGAAACCAACGCAGGCATATTGCTGCCAATATAATCGGGAGTATCTTGTAATATATTGCCCAGATCTGTGATGTTGTCGGCAAGTTCGTCTTGCAGGTTTTCGCACATTTCGCGCACTTGTTCTTCGGTTGCTCGTCCTTCCAATAGTTTAATTCTCATATTACAGAAATTTTCTAATTGCGCTGGATCGGCACACAAGCTAGGATTCGCGGGGAGTCTATCGTTTTCAGGCAATTGGTTTGCCAAATCTCGCATTTGATCTTTAACTGATGCTGGGAAAAGATTTCCCGACTGCGTAAAGAAAGCACAAATTTTCTCTTTATTGTACAGTCCAACACGCAATTCAGGATACTCATATTCAATAATAGAGTCTACAATATTAAGAAACTCGTTGGAACAGTTTCCAAGAAACGCGTCGGTCATCTCTTTGCGCGTGGTGGCTGACGAGACGTCTTGTGTAAATTGTATAGCTGATTCTTGATCGGAGAAGGCGGTTGCGCCGGGTCCTAAAGTGTTTAGCATATCTTCAATAGTATCATTAACATCCTCATCAGATGCATCCGGTCCACAAATTGATGCCTTAACAATATCAGCAAATTCATTAGAATTGCCCGCCACAAGGGCCGCGCCCAAATCTCCTGTTACCTCTAGTGCTTTGCAAACCAAACTTCCGAAAAGCTCACATATCTTAACCATAATCTTCATCATGATTTCAATGAGTGCGGTCTGGACTGCTAATGTAACTGCTTCAAACAAAGCTGACGAAATATCCATCTTTGCCGGGATCCATCCAAAAGGATTTTGAATAGCCGGAAGAGTGATATCACCAATGTCTCTACAAAATGGCAATTCGAGATCTTTAATAAAGTCCATAACAGGCGGGTCAAAAAGTGGTGTTGCTGGGCAGTCGAGGGTAGCAATAATATTAGCGATAAGTGGTGCACCGGGGAATTCATTTAATAAATCAACTAGGGCCAATAAATCATCGCCATATTCTTCTATTAAAGCCCGAACATAGGCTTCCATTACAATATCTTCATTTAAGTTATCATGAGCACCGCCAAGATCAAATTGTGTTGCTAAGGTTCTTACGGGATAACTACGGGTGGTCTGCCATGGTAACTCGATCTTGGCGCCGGAGGCTATCCGATCAGATAGCGCTTGGTTTTGACTATCGTCCTTGAAGAAGTCGCCACTGGATAATTTGGCTTGAACTAGCTTATTTAATGCGTCTTGTTTTGCTGGTGGGAGCCCTACGAATAGTCTTCCAAAATTATCAATTGACATGGCGCTTAAGGCTGATTTAGTAATACTAGCCAGTGAAGCTTCTAATGTGGTCCCCTTCATCAAGCATCCGATGGTATCTAAGAGAAGAGCTTGCAATCCACACAGTTTTATTCTATCAAAAGTTGTAGCAAATATATCGTCTATTGATAGACTGCCTGCTGTCTTGGCCATTATAAAGTTCATGCACAGCATTTCAAAACTATTTTGATTTGCTTCAATTTGTTTATAAGCCTGCTCTTGAGCAAATGCATAAATACTTTGAGAATTTTGGGGATTAGATGGATCCTTTACCGTGGTTATACTACTTCCCAAGGCCCGGGCGCGGTCTGCATAACTTTGCTGTCGTTGCTGCTGAGAGGCTTGCAAACCAAGGGCTTCTTTTTCTTCTTGTGCGCCTTGAGCATTTTTGCACACATTCAGATGGAATTTATAGGATATCGCATCCCCAAGACTAAAAACGGGATCTAAAATATCTTGGCCGAGTTGCTTTCCTTCTTCTAGCAACGCATCCGCCATGCAGGTTAAAGTAGATTCATTAGAACCACTTTCATCATCTTCATCAATTCTATAATTAACTTTTTCTATGATGGTGGGAAATGTAAATTGTACTACATAATCCTTCCAATCCATAGGGGTGCGCGCAGTGAGAGCTTGGTGCATTTCTTCTACTTGTGCAAAATATGCTAGCGCTGTCGGATCTTTAAAAGATTCTCGGGTGTTTAGCGAGCGAAGGAGGCGCCCCTTGAACACAACGGGCTCTATACATCCTTCAGTTTCAGCTTCAATTTTCTTAAGCCGGCTATAGCCAGGGGCAAAAGTTAGAGTAAGTTTAATAATCTTATCTTTGGACCAGCCCGAACCAATTTTGCCGCTATTGGGAATATCTAATTGTTTTGAATTCAAAAAAGAATCTAGCGCTGGAAGAACTTGTCCTAATGTGGAGTCTCCAAACATGGTCATATCCCCGTAGGGTTCAAGATCAAAGATCTTGCCAGTGTCTTCAAAAACTAAATTTGCACCTTCTAATACACGAAAAACTTTATAATAACGACCATACAAAAATAACGCTTTGCGAATACGGATAAGTTTAAGATTAAGGTTTTTTAATCCTTCAAAGACCACTGTAACATCAGATCCATCTTCGGTGGACTCTTCGTCGTCCTCTTCCTCTTCTTGGCTTGTTCCTTCCAGGGGAGTAAAATATTTTTCAGGGATAGAATATAATAACTTCAACCTTGAAGAGGTCCGGGCATCTAGATCGTATTGTGTATGTTCAATATAGCTATTGACTGTGGTGGTTGATTCATCTGTTACCTTCTTGTCTAAATTAACGAGCAATGAGTTAACTGCTTCGGACTGATAGTTCTCGAACAAGGTCAAAACATAGTCTCTCGACTCTTCCTCGCTCGCATCTGCAGATGGTAACAAAGAAGTTTCAGGAGTTGTTATCGTAACCTGATAGGTGCACTCTTTGCCATTAAACCATGGCTCATCATTACCTTGGGTTTTCCAATCTGGGACCAGGGCACTCGAATCTGGAATGCATTCAGGTGCAGAACAGTCTTCCCCTTCTTCGGGAACAATAATCTGCTCACCACACTTGTCGTTCAGCGCATCATTATTTTTATCTTGATATTCGAGGAATTTTGATTTTGCCATGATTGTCTTTAATAATTATGTGGTGAAAACATTCTTACTACAAATATACTTGTATCCATAAGGTTCTAAATAATTAATTTTCCACATAATTTTATTGATTCTAGTCTGCCATAGGGGATTTATAACTTTAGATAAATATTGTGGAGCCAAAGTTCCTGCTGCCGCGGCGTGCCAAGGAATAGGAGTAACTCCCAGCACACTATTAAAAGTAGTCTGTAGAAGAGCCATATTAAATAGAGTACCTATAATTTCTTCCACTATCATCCCAAGTTCTCTTAAAGCATCACGAGTATTCATTCCTTTGGTGACTGGCTGCAAACCTTTGATTGTTTCTTCTTCGCCGCTGACGGACTTAACCGTAGTATCATCCGTGTTGTTGCCGGCAATAAGCTCAATTGGTGGGGCCGGCGAGAGTCGGCCTCCTACTGAGTTTGTTTCTCCGTCTTTTCCAAAACCACGAAAGGCTGATGATTTGCCGGTAACGATTTTAACTCCTTCTCGGCCGATAATTCGAATCCCATCTGCTTTAATTCCTATGCCGGAATGGCCATTGATAGTACCGATGTTTCCTGCCGCAATACCAAAATTAGTATCTATGTCAGTCATCTGACTAATATAAATACGTGCAGCATCGGCGGATAGGCTTGGATCCACTACTGCACCATCGGGGGGACCTTTGCCTTCGCCAGCGCTCGACATGCGACCGACAACTATATCAATAGCATTCGCTCCTTGCGCACCTTGTGCTCCGTAACCAGTACTAAGTCCGGCGGGGCGATCTGTTCCCAATACGATAGCTGCGTTGTCAGTATTTATCTCTAATTGATTGGGAGCCGCATTAAAGTTGACAATTGGAGCTTGGAGGTGTGTATGAAGAAGCCCACTACTACCTGGGATTGTGGTGTAGTTGCGTGCGCTCTCGGCGCGTTGCTTAGCTGTTTGTTGTTGGCTGCGTCGAAATTCTTCGAACCCTTCTGCAGTCCATAATGGTCGGTCGTTTGACATAATCTCGTTTAAGTATCTTCGGTTGTGCTTTCGGCAGTTTCCATGCCGGGATAGGTGCTACTGCCTACATCATAATCTAAATAATTGATGAGAGTGTAAGTAAATGTGGGATATTGACCGCGGACAGCATTTGGCAATGGAGGAAGCCGCCGGTCGTCGGTTAAATTACTCTTTCCACTGCTTCGTGGCATTTCATCCATTTTGCTAACAATAATTTGCATGAATTCAGTAAATTGGTCCGGATTAGAGAAAACTTGACATCCTTCTGACCAGCTTCCGTAGGGAGGCACGGCGCCGGCCTTTCGGCCGTAAGTTAGATCAGGGGCGATGCCCTGGCGGGGGGAATGTGAGCGATGAATATTGATTCCATAGTGGCCAGATTCGGTGGGGGCAGGAGAAGAATGTTGCTCGTGGTGTGCCTCACCATCAGCGGCTCCATCTAAGTGGATGGTCACTGGTCCAGCCCGTTGTCCTAATGCGACATGTCCATGATGAGACCAGACCTGCCATGAACTATATTGTCCCAGCGCTAAAATGGCGGCACGATTGCCGGTGGCGCCGTGGCCGCGGGGGTGTTTTGGATTCATAAGAAGATATCTTCCTGGCTTGGTGGTGATCGGATAACTTCGAGTTTCCCAACTTTCGCCGGATTTCCATGAGATAAACATTGTATCTACAAACAAATCAGAACTGACAGTCTCTTGGGCGCGGACACCAATAAGATTAACTTTTCCATCAGTATACATGGAATAGCCTTTTGCCATGCATGCTTGAACAATAGGGGGAACATCGGGAGTAATCTCTACAGAGCCGGAACCTGCAGGAATGCCACTAACGCCATCGGCGGCAGATCCCACAGAAGACATATTACTAAATGTGCGTACTAGACTACTGCATTGCGGATCCGGAGGATTGGACGTTTCAGCGGGGATCTCTTCGGTCTCCGCCATACTAACAAAATCGCCCATTGCAGTATTCCAACTACCTTCGTTGTTGCCGGGTTGCCTAATCTTGTTTAAACGAACTCTTACCCAATCGCCCACTTTAGGCATCTGTCCGCTATAGCTTTCTTCAGATACAAATTTCGTGCATAATTTAATAGCATCTTCTATATCGGCGACTGTGGTACCTTCAGCAGTTGCCATGGCACAAGGGTTCTGTAAAAGAATGTGGGGGTTTTGTGGCCAATCCTTGTCGACAATATACCCTCTAAACACAAAAGCTGCCATCCGACTTGGGGTATTCGTAACCCCTCGTCGTTGCCGGCTAGCCTCTCTTTCGCGGTTGACCTTGGGATCGCCATATAACAAATCAGCATCGCGCGTGTTAAACGGAATAGGCGGGCTGACTACGCGTGCAGTAACAGTAATAGAATTGCCTTCAGTTCTCTGAGCGGATCTGTTGCGGTGTCGTACAGCTTCTACGGCATTGTCTAGTGACTCAAGCCCCGCCATCGTTGACGTCTCCTTGAATAATATCAAACAAGCTTTCTTTGTCTGTTTCAGATAGCTCTACGCCGCGGCCTTGTTTCTTTTGAAGCAGTGCAATAAGTTTTACTAATTGTTCGTTTGACCTTTGCATCGTCTCCACATGCTTGGCTGCTACGGGGCTGAGGTGCTTGTTTTGCTCTGGGTCGATTGCAATCTGGTTGGCAATCTCGTTTAAAAATTCCCGAGCACTTTTACGATCATCGCGGATATTGTCGAGCGCTTCGTCCATCAAAATAGTTAAATCTTTTTTATTCATACTTCTCCGTTTTCCCAGCCATCTTTAAAACTATAATATTTCTTGCGAAATTTCTTAAGCGAATTAACAATCTGCTTGGTATTGAGTCCCGTAATTTCTCTTAAGTATAAATAAATAGCCTTTTTATTAAAAATATCGATGTCTTCTTTTGACTCAAATAAGATAGTAATAGCTTGGTATACTTTAAGATCGTTCTCCTTCATTTGGGAAGTGTCCCAAGAACTTAGTTCTTTATAAAAAGATGTCCAGAACTCCTCTTCTTCTCGCACGGTAACATAGGATTCATTGGTGGAAAGAAATTCTTCTTCATAGGCTTTAGAAATATTATCATAGTCAATCTCACGTTTGTTGCGTTTCTGCTGGCGCTTAACTTTATGAATAAACCAATTTTTCGTGATTACTGAAAAATACGAAAAGGCTTTAGAGCCTTTGTTTGGATCGTATTTATCAAGAATTGTCATTAACCAAATCTTGCATTCCTCTCTTAAAGAGTCGCAATTGGGTAAATTAGTAAACTTATATGTGAAAACGATCTTATCTACCATCTCATTAAAAGCCGGCTGGATATATTCTATATATAATTGTGTGCGCTCGCGCTGATCGCTAATGCGTGCATATCTAATTATTGCTTCTTCGTGATCGCTAGTAAAATAATAATTTTTACGTCGTGTTCGCTTCTTCTTCGGCGTTGTCGTCATCTGGTGGTTCTTCCTGGTTTTGGGGCAGCTGCTCTTCTGTTAGAGATATAATGTATTCAAAAGTGTCCATTTGTTCATTAAAAGATATTGCATGCTCCAAAAGCCCTCGAAGAGTCTCATCGCCATAAAATGAATCTAATTCATATACGGTTTTAAGATGATGCGCGAAGGAATTGACCATTTGTTGAAGATCTGCTAATTCTTCTGAAACGGAGACAATCCTGACAATTGCGGCGCGTGCATATGCTAACATGCCGACGCTCAGCAATACAGAGAGTGTCAATATTGCTGATAAAATAATTTCAAGACGGGTCATAATTTTCCTTTTTAGCTTGGGCTTTTTGTTGTTTTAATATTTCGCGGTTAGCTTCAATATATTCTTTTGTAATCTCACCCACTTCCTCCTCCGGTTCGCTGCCATTATCTGTTACAATGTTGGGAGTAGTGAGTATTTTTTTCAATTGATTTTGGCCATGGCAAAGCGGACACTCAGTCATCACTTCTTTTATAAGATGAAAAATGAGTTGTTCTTTTTTGCAGCCCTCGCATCGATAGCGATAACGAGGCATTATTTAACCATCTGCTCTAAATCATCGTCAGTAGCAGTGGTCTCATCCAAACGAACAGTGGGTGGGTTCATCACAACGAGTCCATCCTTTCCTTCCTGCAGTTCGAAGCCTCTGAGAATAGGGACGATATCGGTTTGACCCATGAGCGATTCTTGGAGCGCTAGCATGATAGCGCCGAGGGCTTGATTTGATAATTGTAATTTGGTTTCCATTAGATTAATCTCCTTTAAATATTATTTTTCTAATTTTGCTAGATCTGCATCATACATCATTTTTGCTAGATCTTCAAATGTGATTGCCGGGGTCCATCCTAAAACTCTCTTGGCTTTGTTTGGATCTCCCAGTAAAAGTGGTACTTCGTGTGGCCTAAATAGA
>Ga0208010_1000808_pt1 | contig 10758 bp, 16 predicted proteins | sample 2_EtaG_FD_184074 | JGI IMG/M metagenome (GOLD analysis project Ga0208010, IMG submission 184074) | Marine viral communities from the Subarctic Pacific Ocean - 2_ETSP_OMZ_AT15125 metaG (SPAdes) (version 2) | ecosystem: Environmental > Aquatic > Marine > Oceanic | place: Pacific Ocean | collected... | reverse complement strand
CTCCATCCTCTCTTTAGAAGTTTAGCAATTTGTGAGGAAGTAAACCATCCGGATTTAATAGAGTGATTTCCAGGTGAAATGAATGTTAGTCGTTTAACCATCTTCACCGCCCCTTAGCTTTCGTTGATCTCTTTCTTCGGGATCGGCGCTTTGATGTGGCTGCTCTATTCTGAGCTGCCTTCTTGGTTTTGTAGATCTTCTTGAGAGGCTTCTTCGTGACATAGCTAACGACTTTCCAGCCGCCCTTGACTTTCTTGACCGGCATTCACTTCACCTGCTCTTTGGTGGCTTTGCCCACACAGAATACTTCTGTCCGGTAAAGCCGAAATATCTTTGGTCGCTCTTCTTAGTCTTCTTGACCTTTATCTTTCTTGGTCGGGAACCTGGTTCGTCCGAATACCAATCTCTAGATGACCAATATTTTTTCTGAGATTTGCCCTCCTTCTTTGATCCGGTATAGCTGATTAGAAACCAATTGCTTTTCGGACCGCCTCTCTTCTTTTTCATAGCCATCAGAACTTCCCCCCTCTTGCGTAGTATAGTCGAACTTGACTGCGCGTAAAAATCCTCCCTGACGGGCTACGGAACTTGTTCCGCCCTATTTTCTTGAAGGGCATCAGTTCCACTCCTTCAATACGTATAGAAAAACTAAGAATAAAACTACTTTTTCAGTATCACTCATAACATACCCCCCTCAATTCCAAGATCTAAACCCAACGCCGCAGCCACAATAGCTAACGTCATTCTGCCCATCTTAATTATTATATCTATTCGAGCTAGCAGATCGGTCATATTAGTTTCAAGGTTAGTAACTCGTTCGTCTAAGTCTTTCACATCATCTTCAAGATGAATGATTCGGTCTTGATTTGCTTTTACGGTCATTAATCTCACTCCGGTATATCATATTCATGCCAAGCGTCGCAAGCAGCGTTAGCATTATCACCGCTAAAGTTTTCAGGTAAATCTCTAAGAAATTGTCGGTATGCTACCCATTCTTCTGAAGGTGATTGGTCGGACATAAACCGCCAATCAGAGGTTTTGAGTGCGTGGTTACGTGTCGAGCGTAATTCATCCCATGAAATATCCATATGACCTACTAACACACCATCTTCATACATGCTTCTATCCATCATATCACCACCCCCACAGAGGGCAGGGCGCCGTTAGTGCCATCAGGAGTGCCGAAGGTGGCGGGCATAGAGGTCATCGGAGAGTTCTCAATATCATACACCATGTTATAGAGTGAAATTGCATTACGCCATCCTAATGTGGGAACCTCGGATGACTCCCAACTGCGGATTTCAACAGTCCCAGATTCGTCGCTGGGTCGCAACCATGCGACGTAATACAACTCCCCGGCGGTCAGCGTCACGGCATCTGACCATGAATTAGTTTGCTGTCCGCTTGAGGCTACATCAAAAGTTGAGGTCGCCAGTAGCGTTTGAGGATTGTTCCCCGAATCGGCGTCATACACACCAATTATGATAGACGAAGAAGCCGCCCCTGTGACCACCCGTATCGAACAGCCTCCCGAAGTGTCCGTTGTGAGGGATAAACCGCCTTTAGGACCGATAAATGGACAAGCATAGAGATAGCCCACAGAAGGCTCTTGCCCGTCAGTCGCACCCATTGTCCCGATAGGAGCCAGTAGGAAGCGTGGACCCGTCACCCCGTCCGGTGTTGCAGGAATGAATCCACCACTACCACCGGCTTCAGCCCATGAAGATGCACCAGCCCCATCTGAAGTCATAACATAGGTATCTGTTCCAGCATCCGTAGGTAATGTGTAATTTCCTCCAATACTAACCGCGCCTGTGCCAGCGGGTGTTAAAGTAATACCACCATTGGTGCCATGTACTAATCTAATTGTAGGTGAATCGGAGCCTTCTTTAGTTTCAAGAACTAAGTCATAAGCGTCATTAGAAGATATGAAGGCGTGTGCCGTTCCATTACCTACGACAACCGTTTCAGATATGAGTCTATTTTGTCCAGTACCGTTGGGTGTTAAATCAATATTTGCATTTGTTCCACCATATAATTTAACGGTTGAATCGTCTGAAGTTTCAAGGCTAAGTGTAGCACTATTTGTTGATGTAATAGTTAAAGCACCTGACGATGTACCAGAGGCACTTGTGGTTATTTTACCATTATAGATTACGACGTTTTCCCCTGTTCCCCCTGTATTATCGGCTTTTAAGATTATTCCGTCGGACCCATCGTTTTCACCTTGAAGGGAAATTGTATTGAGAAGACCACCTACTGTGGTAGTTGCATTAAGTTGTAACCCCCATCCCTCAACGGCGCGGATTTCGGCTTGTGTAATGCTCGCCCCTGTCTTCATTTGTAGTTGTCCTAGATTAGTGTCTGTTTCAAACAGCAACCTATCAGAACCAGTGAAAGTGCCGGCTGGGTCACTATTGAATTGAACGGAGTTAGCCGGTGTTGCGGGGGTTCCACCGCTTCCGGTTGTATCTATTGTCGCTACATTACCACTTATGGTTAAATCACCATTAGAGACTTTAATGGTTGTAATTGGACGCCCGCTAGGCGAACCATCGACTTCTGTGACGGTTAAGGGTGGTGTTATTGGGCCTGACATACTTCATCACCTCAAGGGGTTGCTATCCAAACCTCAAGGGTAGAGTTGCCTCCAGTTGCATTGAACCACATCAACGATGCCTGATTGACGAATCCTATACCAGGACCCACGTCAAACACTAAAAGTGTGCCGGCGTCAAGTGTCATGTAATTAGCTGCCGTGGCAGCTAACACGTCAGATCGATCATAACCAATAAGAATGTCATTAGCACCTTGATTCTTCAAAAGTAGCTTTCCGGGTGTTTGCATCCCAAGATCGACGGCCTGTGGAACATTTTCCGTCATCGTAGCTATTCTAATGATCCTGCCCATGCTAACACCTCACCGAGTTTAGGAGACGGGTTTGCAGCCCCGTCTCCATAAACTCGATCCTCCTATCAGACTTGAGCCGCCGAATCATCGAGAACAGCCTTAGCGACGTTAGTCGGGACTGGCTGAGTCTGCACTTGACTTGGTGCAGGCTTTCCGGCGATTGCAGAAGTAATGACTGGAGTTAACGTCAGAGTGCCCGCAGTTGTAGCTGTGCACTGCATGCGTAGGTCATCGGTTAGATCAAGACCATATAGAGGTAGGAAAATGACTCCGCCGCAGAGCTGAGCGAATGTTAGCTGAGCACCTGTTGCTGGGTCCATGTATTCGATCCCGTTGTAAAGATCTCCGTTAAGCATCCGCCACTGCATTTGATTCATTGAGAAGTCAGACTGACTGACGATGCGGAAGCTTGTGAAATCCGTGTCGGTGATTGCGTCGTTCTGCACCAAAACTCCAGCTAGTGTGCCCGGCACGTTCTGTGGGACACGCATAACCAATTGTTGTGTGGTTGCGGAATACTGAGCGGAAGTTGCAGCTCCGATCGTAGTTGTGGTCTGGATATTGCTATTGTAACGTATCCAAAACTCAACGGAGTTAGAACTAGAAGCACCAGCAAGAGCACCATAAGCTATGGTATATTCCATTCTTGACACGCCGGACGGAAGTGTTCTTCCAATCGGGATGCGCAAATATGCCTCACGTGATGTAGCTGCTGCAAGATTAGATGGATTGACCTCTACAGATCGACCTTTACCCATACTGTTTAGGAAATAGCCGAACGGAGAAGGTCCGTTGCCGGCTGCGCTCTGGTAGCCAGCGACCCAGTCGAAGCAAGTCTCACCATTTAAGATGAAGCGTGCGCTTGACAGGACGTTTGGCCAGTCAGCTGCGATGTCACTGCCAGCATTGAGGGTTTGAGTCACGCGAACGATGATCTCATCGACACTTCCCGACGGGATATTGAACCCCCTATTATAGGTCGCAGCAGCGTCGCTAGGTGCGTCAGTTGTGTTCGATTCTACGAGCGTATACCTTACAGCCATGATGATCACCGCTTAGAGATAGCCTGCTCTACAGACTTAGCAGGTTCGCGAAGAATTGCAAATCCCACACTGAGACCGATTGCCAAAGCAAAATAGTCCACGATCGAATCAACGCTTAGGCGTGGTAGTGGAAGCATTATGCACTCCCTCCGCCAACCCTTGCGTTAACTTTACTTTCAAGCGTCTCGCCGTTAAAAATGTACGTGCTTAGGCCATTCGAGACCGCTAGAATCGTTACGACTCCCGCGGCGACGCCGAAGCCCGCCATTAAGCTATTGAAAAAAGCCATGTTTAGACGGAGCCCTATAACCTAGATAAGGGGTATGATGTATGCACAAGGCTAAAAAGGGTGGGTAGAATCTCTTATTATGAGCCCACGTCCGCGCTGCCCAGACTGTGCAGCCGTGATGAATCGCCTCTATGTTAGGGTCAAGCGGGAGGGTGATGATCGTCCAGCTTCGAAGTCCCCAATGTCAGCTTGCGGCTATTCCTGCGTCAAATGTAGAAAACATTTCACGGATCAAGAGGTTGCATCAACCTTGTCTCCCCTTTGAAGACGTCGTGCCAAATATAACCATATTCGGTTTTACGGAGTTCTTCCTGGTGGGGTTCTGGATCGAAGCCGAACCTTTTCACAGCATCCTTGAAGAACATAGGTTGAGGTAGGGTGAAATTGAGGATATATTGGACTGATCCCTCGAGCTTCTTATTCAGAATCATTGTATGTGAGACGAAGATCCCACGAATTCCCCGGGATCGCCCAGTCAAAGCCAGCCTTTTGATAGCTGGTGTGACTTTGCCCTGAGATTCTAAGAAGATTTGTGAATCGTCGATGATCACAACTGCCGTCATATCCTCATTCACTTCGCGAACTTCGAAGACATGGTTGATGATATAGTCAACGTCGACTTCAAGATCCTCCATTTCGGGAGCTAGAATTACAATGCGCTCCTTGCTGAACGCCTTTTCGAACTTGTCCATAGGGGTGATCTCCATCCCTAAGATCGACTCGTTCTTAGGTGTGATATACACGAACCGCTCGTTCTTGAGTCGGGACTTCTGGAGATATTGTTTGAGGGTATGCTCAATGAAGAAAGACTTTCCGCTGCCGGGCATCCCAGCTATGATAACATTCAGACGCTTTTCGTCTGATCTGTAAAGCTCTTTTAGCATTCCCATTAGTAGGTCCCACCTTCAAGGGATTCTACACGCTCTTCACGGATCATGCGATCAATATCCTTTCGCTTTCCAGCAATGTCAATTGTGTCGCCGTTATCCTCAAAATAGTCGAGCTGGTAGTTCCTAATATAGTATTGACTGCCTAAATCGTGATAGTCAAACATTACAAGTTCAGTTGAGACGACTTCCTCATCGAGATACTCCTGTATCTCTGCGCGCTCTTCTTCGTCCTTTTTTAGATTCTCACGAACCTTAGCTTCATTAACATAGCTGGGCAATTGGCGTCCTTTGAAATAATCAACAGGTGATACGTTAAAATTAACTGTGCGCTCTTCAATAATGGCCTCCCCCTTCCATGTTAAAATGTTGATAGGCACGTCAGACCCGCTCTGAATGTTAACTTCATCTTCAATTCTAATCTCTTTAGCCAATAATCCCAAAAATTGAGGATCGCGGACTGTATGCGCACCAATAGCAACAACACTGCCTGAATCAGTGGTTTTGTGAATCTTCTTATGCACATTGCGGATGAAAATACGTTCACTTCCCATATTAAATGAAATATGGTAAATATACGAACCGCCTAAATTATGAATAATGAAGCGAGCTGCACCTTTAGCACTCTCAAACACATCTTTTCCAAAGTCTGATTCAACCAGGTAGGCGCGTTTAACAGCTTTACTAGGGCCTTTGAGTGTTTTCTTAATTGGCATATTCATTCCTCCTCGGATAGTAGGATCTTCCGATACTGGGGTTCACCCTCTTCTTTATTAGCTTTCGGGGTGTTTTCCTCTTTTGGAGGATCTCCACGCCCGAGGAAGATTCGATCAAATAACCCGACTTTAAGACTCATTCTCGCCCACTTCCTCGACATAATCACAACTTTCACCCAAATAGTTCGACAAACATTGAATTCGAGTGTATTTCCTCGATCCGGGTTCTTTGAGCTTGAACATTAGGCTATCACCACACTTTGGGCATTCGGCCTTTGACGTTAAAGTCGTCATTCTTCTTCTTCCTCCTCACGTTTTCGGATAAAGATTAGAACATCATCATTTTGATAAAACAATTCGTATTGTTTTGCCTCTTCGGTTGGTGCTTCTTCATTCTTCTTTGTCATCTTTCTTCACTCCTAATAACTGGTCTGCGATTTCCTGATGCTTTTTAGCTTGGATTCGCTTACCAATAATGGGCAATTTGGTCAAAAAGCCCCGCATTGTTGAGCCAAGTTTGGACTTGATCCCACGCTTTCTGGCCTCGTTTTGTATTTCCAGGGTCGGTTTGATGAACCAATAACCATTTGCTAAGACAGCAACTTGCGTCGGTCCAATAGCATTTGAAATCATAATGCCGTTCTCCATAAGTGCTTCGTTCGAGATTTCACTAATCCATTCATAATCGGCTTCACTATGTGTGATCTTTGCAGCTTCAGGATCTTGCAAAGCTGCCCGCTTATAAACAGTCAAGCCGTGATCAGCTGTCTTATAACCAATTTTGAGGACCGCGATATTTGTTGTTTTGAGGGCTTCGAGTTGCTTCTTCGAAGCTTTGCCCTTTGGGATCGATGGGGGTTTGATCTGCTTCAAAACACCTGGTACGTATTCCGAGGGCCCTCCATCATCGTCACCCCAATCCGAGGAAGCCCAAGCTGGTTCGCTTGGTTTGGGTGTTGGTTCCTCAGCTGGTGATTCTTCCACCGGCGCTTCTACAGGTGGGGATTCTTTCTCTTGAACCCGAATGCTACGCTTTCGAGCTCCGGATCGAGTTTTATGATGACTACCGTCAATTGACTCAAAGCGTTCTTCGTCGTCGATTGTAATCTTTTTCGTTAATTGTGTCATGGTATCATCCAATCCCTAAATGAGCCCTCGTCAGGCATTGGGCCGGGTGCGAAGCCCTTTTCACCTTCCTTGATCTCCGGGGGGAATAACATATCGGCAGCTTCATTCTCCTCGAACCCATAGAACTCAACCAGTGCCTTATGGGCTTTATGGAAAACGATTCGAGCTGCTCGGAACTCAGTGATGAACCAGTCCACCGATCCCCGCTCGCTCATTGAGGAACCCCCGCAGCTTCGTTGAGTGTGAAAGTTGTTGCACCCACCAAATGTCTTTGGACCATCTCGTTGCTGATTGCATCGGCGAACGCCGCTTTGAGGCAGACATCGATCTCGTCGCTTTCGGTCCGGTGTTGCCCGTATTTGTAAACGAATAATGCGAAGCCGACACAAATTGCGGAACCAGGCCCGTCGCTGAGATATGCTCCCTGCTGTAGCAACCCCATAAGGTGGTCGACTTGGGGTGCGACGGGCCCGATCAATTCATCAATCGCTTGCGCGATCTCCCCATCAATTGGTAGCTCCACATCGGAAGTGTGGGTGTCCTGCCTATTTCAAGGTGTATACAGTGAACTTTCGTCCGGACTCTGAAAGGGTGTCCTTCTCGATCCCGTCAACGGTGGCAAGGATCATCGAGACACAGGTCCGGTTGATGTTATGTGAAAGAGCTTTGTCCAGTTCATAAACTAGATGGTCAAGGGTGATACATTCACGAGTCCATAGAATCTCGGTTGTTTTTGATATGATCTTCTCACGCCTCCGCTTAGCTTTCGTCAATATACCACCTCCGCGACCTCTTATCGACGGATCGAGTCCGTCCTGGTTCCACACCCTTCCTGAATGATTCAGCAAAGCCGAAGGTGGATAAACTAGGTTGAACTTTAGTGAGATCACCGGCATTCTCGAGGAACTCCCCCTTATGGTTCTTCACTGAGACACCCTTATGCTTGACGAGTTGTCGAGACATATTTGCGTCATAGTGGACGTAAACTTTCGGTTCCCAGTATTTCCCGAAGTCTATTGCTTGAGGTGTCTCAAGCTCCCATTGACCAAGCTCCTTCCCCATATCCATTTGTTCAAGCATTCTTGAATGGGATGGTTCAAGATAATGGACACTGTCAGTGTCACAATAAAGGGCATCATTGCCTGCTATTAAGATCGCTTTGTTGAGCTCGACGCGTGCATAGCTGGTGATAAACGCTGCAAACCCCATCCACTGGGAGCGTGGATCGGTTGGGTCCTCAAGCTTCTCCAGGTAGGGCAGTTGACCCTCCGCGTCATAGAAGTGGAGATCATACTTGATGTCAAAGTCTTTTAACTCCATCAGGGCAGAAATCTTGTCATCCTGGTCGATCCTCTGCTTCATTGGTCTTTGACCAAACTTCCCATAGAGACTATTCAGGAGAAGTTTGACGAATAGCTCTCTCCCATCCCCTGCGGCCTTGTATTCGTTCCGTAGGTTGTAGAAGTGATCGACATATTGGACGAATGGGCGGATCGCTTTCGCGTGGTGAATCATTCGCACTGATTCAAGCTCCCACCCAATCTCAAGCGCATGCTCAAGTTCGGGTTGTGCTAAGAACCCTTCGAATCGCTCTTGCGTCCAATCCCTGCGACCATCCTCAGTGGTTCCGGGTAGAAAGAGAGGTGCTCCATTCGCATTGAGGGTCACATCTGCGACGAGCACGCGATCCTCGAGCTGTAGGAAATCCCGAAGGATTCGTGGATTTCCCATGCAGCGTTGGACATCTTCAATGTCAGGATAAAGTCCCGCTTTCATAACTGATGGGAACATGGAGTTCGCGTCCATACTACGGACAGGCCCAACCATCTCGCCGGGTGTGCCCAAGATTTGGACCCGCCCACCAAAATAAGCTTCGGCGAATGCTGCGTTGTGGTCGCTCCAGCACCTACCGCAACTATTCCATTCACCATCACGCTCATAACCCCAACCCTCAGGCCATGATGTGCTTGACCAAACGCGATAAGCTAACGAGGCTGCAGTTCGAGGCAAACCAACCGTTCCGGGTGGTTTTCCGACCCATTCGGTGAAGGATCGCTCAAGAGAAAGAAGTGCTTGACGAAGGATCTCGCAATCCTGCACGCAGTAGTCAATATCCTCTTGCTTTATTTCTGTCACAGTGCCGAGAATATACTCTTCAGGTGTGATGCCTTTAGGAAATCCTAACGCATCACCGATCGAAGCTAATCGCATAGCCATTAGATCGGTTGAGTCTCGCCATTCGATCCCATCAACTTTGAATGAGAGCAGTTTGCTACCCTTCCAAAGCTTCTGCGCATTCTTTACTTCCATTTTATTATAGAAAGCCCAGACATCAAACCCAAACGCGTTATGCGCGTATGCAGTAGCTGGGGCAAATCCCTCGAGCTGGGCACGGAGAGCTAGAGGGTGACGATGAACCCAATGCTCGCCGGTGTCGAGATCCATCAAAACCCCGAAGACATAGTTGCCCGCGTTGAGTCCGTTCGTCTCAATATCAACAATGAGACGTTTGCCTGCTCCCTTCTTCTGGGGCTTTTGTGGGTGGATGAAGTGAAAACTCAACCCTCCACCTCCACCAAACGGTAAGGGACGCCACGCTTCGTGCGTCTTGACTCAAGGAATACTCCATAATCATAAGAGTCGATCTCAATATCGAACATCTCAGCTAGGGATTGAGCACCAGCCTCGTTGAATGCTATACCGATGATTCGATAACCTCCACCAGGTGGGCGCATCGAGAAAGCCTCATCGATCGCACCGTTGAACTTCTTGAAAAGAACCTGAATATCACGGCCAATAGCTCGAATGAACATATCACCCCACGGAATAGTGAAGGAAGCACCTTGAATAAAAGTCCCTCCCCGCTCGATCGCAGCAAAGGTGAAAGCTCGGATATGTGCAACAGTGTCGATCACAATTGGTGGTGGTGTTGGTGTGTTCCAAATAGTTCGAGTCGATTCAAATTGTTCTTCGGTCACATAATCCACGGCATATTGTGTAATGTTCATGCGCTCCATAGTTCCTAAGACCTTGTAGTCCGACGCATTGATCTTAGGGATCGCAACTCCGACAACCTCGCCACGAGCTCGCCGCCCATACCACGAATAAATGACGTTAACTCGGCGGGAAGTCATCTTGCGATCACCCTTCAAAATACGACTAATCGTATTTGATCTAGAGCGAGCAGTTCCCTTGAATCCCATTGACTCTGCGAGCTTAGCTCGAAGAGCTGGACGTTTGGCTCTAGGTGTGGCGTCAACAATCTGTCGAAGTCGATAGCGCGCGATTGCCTCTCTTCTACTCATCCCCGACCACCCAATTCACAGACTCCCCCGCAAGTATCGCCTTAAGATGGTATTCAACCGAACCTGAGTGTTGTGTGGGATAGAGAGGTGCTTCATCAAACTTCGCAGCGTTAAAACCATCAATGCAGGCCATAGCTTTGGAGAGGTCTCGCTCATAGATATGAGCCGATCCCGCATTCCAGATCAAATAACCTAACTCAAGGTGTGTGTCCAACCTCTCCTCTAAACCGCGAAGCACATCGGCAGCCATCATAGAAAATGTGAAGATGTCGTATGGTAGACCAAGGAAAACGTCACTCGAGCGCATGTTAGCCACACAATGGAGCTGATAACCACGAAAGATGAATTGGACTGACACAGTGCATGGAATGTCTTTCGAAGGTTCGGGCCTCTCGTCCCAGATTGTAATGATCGCCTGTCGAGAGGTTGGATCCTCAACCAGAGTATTAACGACATAAGCGCGTTGGCGGTGATATGCCG
>Ga0208010_1000803_pt1 | contig 10791 bp, 2 predicted proteins | sample 2_EtaG_FD_184074 | JGI IMG/M metagenome (GOLD analysis project Ga0208010, IMG submission 184074) | Marine viral communities from the Subarctic Pacific Ocean - 2_ETSP_OMZ_AT15125 metaG (SPAdes) (version 2) | ecosystem: Environmental > Aquatic > Marine > Oceanic | place: Pacific Ocean | collected... | reverse complement strand
TAAGTGAAAGAGATTATCCAAAAGAACAACTTGGATTCGTATCGAACATCATAAGAGGGGCACCATTCGGTCAAAAAACTACAAGCGTAGGACAGATACCACAGGCGCAACCAGCACCTTGGGGACAGCAAGCACTCGGACTTGGCATGCAGGGAATGTCAGCGATGGGCGGCCTAGGTTGGAACCCATTGGCTAATATGTGGGGTAGTGGAACCTCAAGTGATATGAGATTAAAAGAAGATATTAAGTTAGTGGGTAAATCACCGTCCAATGTAAACATCTATTCATTTAAATATAAAGGTGGAAATGGTAAGTATGAAGGTGTCATGGCACAAGAAGTTCCTTGGGCTTCTACAGTGAATGATGACGGATACCTCATGGTTGACTACTCTAAACTAGATGTAGAATTTAAGAGATTAAATTAGGATAAGATATGGCAGAAAAATCAATAATTGAAATACTAAATGATTGGAATAAAGACCGAGATAAAACGGATTTTGATATTATTAATTTAGTAAAAGATTTGGGTATGGATGATCCTGATTTTGATGAGAGAAGAAAAAAGGAATGGACTACAAAAGAGAGGGTTAAAAAAACTCCAACTTTTTATGATGATATATTTCGTAAGTATGAAAATATAATGCTGAAAGCTCAAACAGCAAAAGGTCAATATGAAGAAGGCAAATATAAAGATCCAGAACAAAAAGAATTTTGGACAAAGTATCCAATTAAAGATGGTATAGAAGATATAACTAAAGAGGGTGAACATAAGAAAATCTACATTACTAAACAACCAGGTAGCAGAGGAATATCTAAAAGTGATTTATTTTATAGCAAGTCAAGAGATAAAGCTCATAAAGATTTCATGAAAATTAAGGAAGAGGAAAAAAGATTAGCTAAGGAAGAAACTGAAAAACTAAAAAATTTATCTGTATGGGGAAGAATGGCAAAACATTTTGGAGAAAATGCGGATAAGCGTGATCAGTTATTTTCAATGCTAGGTTCTATGGGCAGGGAATTTGTCAAACCAATTGAGCCTGGAAAAGAAGCGGCGGGAGCTTTACTTCCCACATTGTCCAGAGGCTTAGGAAAAGGTGAAGAAGAATGGGCGGCTAAAGAGGCGGCGGAAACAAAAAGAATAGTTGATTTGGCATCAGCTCGTGCTAATGTTAATCCATTGCAATACTATTCTAATGCGATGAAGGAAGCCAGACTCATGGTTCCAGAAGGAACTGATCCTGACAGTGCAGCAGGATTAGCTTGGATTGGAAATCATTTAAGAAGCATAGGAATCCCTTCTCAGGTTGTAGATTTAGGTAATTCAATAACTGAACAACAAATTTTATTAACTCAAGCTCCTGAGGATCAAAGAGACTTAATACAAAAAAATATAAATGAAATGCTCATTCAACAGAATACTTTATTAAATCAAATGATGGGTTCAGGAGGTTCGACAAGTAGCAATACTATCGCTTATTTAGGCGAATAATAAAAAATAAACAATACTAAGGGGTTTCCCCTGAATACTAAACGTAGGTAAAAAATGGCAGAAGAAGTAAAATTTATAGAATTTACAAAGGTTCCTGGTACGCCAAAGCTGGCTATTCCAGCGGACTTTTCCGAAGACGACATCACCAAATATTTAAAATCAGAAGAAGTTGAGAACGCCATGTTTGAGAAGGGCTTTCATTATAAGTATGGCCTGCAGCCCGTAAACATGCTGAAGATGAAGAATCTTGATGACGGTTCTTTCACATCATCATTCAAAGCTGGTTGGGATAGTGTGAAAGCAATAGGCCAGGGGGCACTTGCAAACTTTTACGATTTCATAGGAGCGAAGGAAAACCAGGAAGAGGCCTTAAAGGCGGCGGAACAATACATGCTGGACAGGTCAGCGCATATCTTTAGAGTGGACAAAGAAGGCAAACTCTTGCCCCGTCCAAACACAATCGAACAAATTTTAGAAAGCGAAGAGCAGTTGGCGGCTTTCATGAATTATCTTAAGTATACTTCAGGAAACGCGGCGGCAACTAGCATACCCATAGCTTTGACGGCTCTGGCGGGAGCTGGCGTAGGCGCGGTAGGCGGAGCTTTTGTTGGTGGTGCAGGCGCTATGGCAGGAGCGAGACTTGGCGGATATGTTGGCGGTGCGTTGGGTGCTTACGCATTTGGTTTGGGTGATACTTATCTGGCACAAAGGGAAGCGGGGGCACAGGACCCTAACGCATATTTATCCATGGCCTTGGGCGTACCTTACGCGGCAGTTGAAATGCTTGGTGTTGGCGGTGTATTTCCTAAAGCGTTATCAAAAGTTTTTGTCACCAGAAAAGCGGCTCATGAAGCTCTCAAGAAAGGTGCCATACAACAAATCAAAAAAGGAACTAAAGGTGGTTTATCTAAAGTACCTTCAATCGGTGCAAGATATTCAAGAGGCCTACTTACAACCATGGCGGGAGAAGCATTCGCCGAGACCGTTCAAGAAACATTAAACAGAACGGCTGAAGGCAGTGTCATTGGATACGATAACTTATACAGCGATCCTGAATTTCATAAACAGTTAGGTGAAGCGGCGGCGGCTGGCTTCTTTGGTGGCTTTGGTTTTGGCTTAATCAATCCTACAATTGATACAGTTAAAATGATTGGCAAAGGCACTGGCCCTGTTCTTGAAGGGTCGATAGCCAATGCTGACACCAATACAGATCCAAATCAATCATTCTTCAAAGATAAAGAATTTACAGTGGGTGATACGGTTATCCTTCAAAATATAACACTTCCCACTGCTTTAAAAGAAAAGGACATGCCTTTGTTTGGAATGAAACCTCAATTCCAAGTGATGGGTACTGCGTCAATGGAAGGCATTGATAATTACATCTTACAATCATTAGACATTCCAGGAGCTGCGGTAATGATTCCTGTCACCCAATACAATAACATTTTCAAGTTTGAAGAAACTCCAAAACCAAGCGCAGACGAGGGTGAAAATTATGTTTACAACGCTTTGAAGGAAGGAGAGTCCACCTCTCCTGATAAAAATTTAAGGGATCAATATTCCAACAGTAAGAAAGCTTTAGTTCAAACGGGATGGATTAAAAATGCAGACGATAAGGTAGCTGAAGAATACTTGGGCGGAAGGGATCAAGTAATAAATGATACAGTGCATGATGTTGAAATTCAACGTGCCCAACAAAAAAAGTCAAAAGCCGATTTAACTGACACACAAAAGACAGCGCTTAAGGATGAAGGTAAAAGTATCAATGATGTCATTAGCTTGGTTAATCCCCTTTATAAAAAATATGATGGATTTGCGGATGAGGAATTAAAGAAAGAAGTAACAAAAGACTATACGTTCTGGAGAGACAAGGCTTTAATTAATAAATCGGAATCAGATGCAATAAAAAATAACTTAAGTAAAGAGGACAATGAACGTCTGATAAAGCTAGGATACAGGGACGGTCCAAGAGGAAATGCCTACATTGACAGATATATAAATAGAGTTACCCCTACTAAAAATAAAAGAAGCACAGAAGGAAGACAAAAATTAAAAGATATAATTAAAAACAATGAACCATTTAGTTCAGTTCGTGACATATACGGCGGACCTGTTACGGAAAAAATAGTTGTAGGTGAAAAGGTAACTGAAACACCGCCTCTGACTGAAGAAGAAAAAATAAGCGCAGTGGGTGAAGGTTATGTGTTCTATGAAGCAGACGGCAAGTTAATACCAATATCCCATCACACTCCTTTTTATATGAAGCTTAAAAAAGATTCTGTAAGTAATGAAGATTTTTATAAAATACCCATAGAAGAACGCATGCGTATGGCATTGTCATATGCTGAAGCATTAGATCATCGAGGTTATCTAAGAAAAGATTTAAAATTCATAACATTGATTTCTGAATTAAGACAATCTTTACAGCAAAAAATTAACGCCGCCCGTTCTAATAATGGTCCATTAAGCGATGCATTAAAAGAAGCCCAGCAAGAATTAAAAGACTTTAATAACACAGGAGAACACATCATTAGGGTTGAATCACTAGAAGGTGAGTTCAGACTGTGGCAAATTCTTTCACCTAAAGCCATTGCAGCAGCTGAAAGACAAATCATGAAAATACAAGCAGATTCAAGATATGCCTCAAAAGATCCTCTAGTGAGAAATCAGGTAATGCCAGAATTGGTGGCGTATCAAGCTCTGATTAAATCAGCCATCATTAAAAGAAAACAATTAAACGCAATGCTTGAATCCATGTCCATTGAACCCATCACCAATTGGGACAAGCTGACCGATACCGCAGTTAAAAAATCCATAAACAAACTGAAAAGAAAACTGAACCAAACGGAAACACAAGTTACAAAACGAAAAATTACAGAAACAGTTACCCGTCTTAATAGAACACAAGCAGATAGGGATACAGACTACGTTGTAAAAACGCGTGATACGTACTTCAGTGAACCTGAAATAAAAATATACGCAGATGAACAAGCGCCGCTTATTATTGAAACCATGAGAATAATGCTGGATAAAATGGGATTATCTACAGAAGACGTGGCAATAACTAATAAAGTTTTGGCTAATATGGACGGTGAAGAATCCATAGTAGGCGGGCGTATAAAACAAGAAACACGCAGTGGTCTTCCTGCTAATTTACCATATGGATTAATAGCCTTAGTATTTAAATTAGACTTTTATCAAAATTTGAATGATCAAATAAGACGAAACAATTGGGTAAATCCAAAAATGAGAGACGCAACCATCGGTATTAAAAATGGAATGATTAGCCGTCTGGTCAATACTGTGCATCATGAAGGAATACATGCCTTAAAGGATATGGGATTGTTTACCGATAAAGAATGGGCCATGTTGGAAAGAGAAGCTGATAAGTGGATACAAGAGATGCGAACAACAAAAACAGCTTCTCGTGTTGATTTGGTAGACATAGAAGCGTTATATCCTGGAAAAGATAAAACCCCCGCAGAAAGATTACGAATACAAAGGGAAGAAGCAATCGCCTTTAGATTTGGCGAACATGTAGTAGAGAGAAGACTGGTTACCAATCCACGGGTAAAAAATATATTTGATAGAATAAAAGCTTTTCTCATAGCTTTTCTCAATGGTTTAAGGGGCGCGGGATTCATGACCCCTGAAAGTATATTCGATAACGTTCAAGCAGGAATAGTTGGTAAACGAAATCAAGTACGAAATGAAACTTTCAATATTTATGAAAGTAAAGATAGAGATAACATGATGCTTGAAAGCCCGAAAGGCGTGATGGTTTTAAGCCATAACTACATGGACACACCCGAACAAAGAAGAACACAGCAAGACTGGTTGGAAGAACAACTTGGAGACAAGTTCATTCGCAAATCCGTTATGGAAGCGTTGCGTGAGGCAGGCTATACGGAAGGTACGCCTGATGTGGAAAGTCTTATCATTGTTGTAGATGCCCAAGGCAACCGAAGACAAGGAACCATGGAAGGACCAGTGGTGCCCCCTTTAGAGACGACAGAGGGAATGGAGTTTGAAAAGAATCGTTTAAATCTTGAAAGGCGCGCTCGATTGGCGCAGTTGGAACAATTTTTAAAGACAGGACAGTTCTCAGATTTAAAAACGGAAGGTTACGGAAAGACTACGGAAACCTTTAATAAAGAAAAATCATTTGAACATCAATTGGGAACAACAACTAAAATCAAAGATACTTTCAAACCTACTAAGCTTGAAGAACCAATTGATACAATGTTATCAACTATGATTTATTCAATTATACAACAACAATATAAGAAATATAAGGAACAATATCCAGGCACCTATATACTTAGTCGTATTCCTTATGTTTCGGAAGAAGGTGTAGCTCTACGGGATATGAAATTTTACCAAGAGATGGAAGCTGCCATAGCAGGAATGATGGCGAATCGAATTGGCATAACCGTAAAAGGTTTAGGTAGATGGGCTCAAATTGCCCAGAGATTCAGCGACATGTGGTTTGGATATGAAAAAACTGACAAAGCTTTTGATGACATGCATAAAAAAATAACCAGATGGGGCATGGATCAGGAGGCGATACGAAAACTAAGAATACCAGAAGGCCAGAATAGAATGTATCAAGTCAAGTTTGGAAACAAACCGCAGGAGATACGGTGGTCAACTGCTGCTGAGGGTACAATGGGTGCAACTCCATATCTTCAAAATCATTATTCCATGTATGTTAATATGACACCTGATCAATATTTAAATTTAGCTAAACAAGCATCTTTAACAGATCCATATAGTAAAAAATCTATAGCAGCCATTACTAAAGGAGTCATGAAAGGTAAGAAAGTAGCAATTCCTTTCTTAGAAATAGAAATATCTCCTAATGGTATAATTGGAAGAGTTATAGGTCATGAAGGAAGACACCGCGCCACGGTTGCTAAAAATATTAATGGTCCTCAATCAACCATACCTGTTGCGATTAAATTTAATTTAAAAGAAACAGTAGTGCCTTTGAATCTAAAAGCAAGAGAAGAATTTTATGAAGAAAATGTCGGCAATGTTCAACGATACGGGGCAGCAGAGAAAGCAATGTTAAAAATAACTATGTTTCATGCAGGAGTTTTATCGCCTGCGCTAGAACATATAGGTGATCTTACACATCGAATAACACAATTTCCTTTTGTCTATGGATCAGTAAAAGAAAAGGTTGAGAAAATGATAAACTCTCTTGATAGGAGTTGGACTTCAATACCAATGATGAGTTTCCTCAATGAGCATGAACAGAATATAACAAACAATGTAAATTATAGAAAATTAAATCGAGAAGATTATGTAGAAGAACTTCAAGATGGGTTAGATGCATATGTGGCAGCACATTCAACAATTCCAACCTATAATGAAATACAAGGACATGCAAAACAAGCCGCTATTGCCATAGGTAATTTAAATATTAACGAAGCTCTTGAACATTTGCGTTTTATTAAAAGCGAGTTAGATAAAGGAAAAACATCTTTTATGAAAAAAGCACGAGAAATAGGCAGCATAGTACCATCAATTGGTCCAACAAAAGGAGCTTTTAGAAATGCCAATTATGGTAGACAAGATCTTACTCACAAAGCTATATTAAATAAATGGCTGACACAAGGTACGTTAAGCAATGAAGACTTAAACACCAAACAATCAGCTTACAATATAATCAACACGGTTTATCAGTCATTCGAACAAAATCCAGATAACAGCTTCGCTTTCTCCGATCCATACATAAACTATGAAGGACCTAACTCTTCCATGGAGATAGGAGATTTTACCGAAACTGAAGTTAAGTTGAGCCGCTATGAGAAAAGGGAAGGACCTAGAATATTTGATAAAGCTGTTGAAGAAGTGGCATCAATGTGGGACGGCAGACCAGGGGGCACGGCAACCATACCTAAAGTGTCTTGGATACGAAGTCTCATAGGGCATCCAAAAGCATTCGGAAACATGAATACGCCGTTTCAATTCCTATATCATAACATAATGAACATGGAGAGTAAGTCACGTGAACTTCAGCAATATTTTTCATCCATTCTAGCTAAAAGATTCTTCCGATTTTGGGAAGATCCTGCTGTAAGGGAGATTCTGCAGAAAGCTATAATCATTGCGCAGATGACACGACCTACAACTGTAAAGGGTTTGATGGATGAGCAAGGACGGGTAACTCTTGTGGCTCCTGTTGAAGGGGGAGCGGCGGACATGCCTGTTGCCCAAGGAGAAATAGTCATGCTCGAAGGGGATGTGCTTGGAGCTTTCTTGGATGTTTGGCAAGTAATGAAGGATGTTAATAGTGAATGGTTAAGAACTGAAATAGCAACAGGTTATGTTCCCGCTTTAGTGGAGGCACTTAGGGTATTAAAACGACAAATGCCTGAGCTTCCTGAACTTCAAAAAGGTGGGCCATTTGATTTTGAGGAAATGAATACTTCACAAATATCTAATTTATTAGAGCTGTTAGATTATGGACAGCTTAAATTTATCAGGGATAATCTAAGCATGGTCATGGCAAAGATAGCTATGAAACCTTTATCTGGAATAGACACAGTTATAGATCCTTCTTTTATTGGGCCTACTTGGACAGAAGATATGGGAACCATAGCGCAAATAAATAACATATTAGGTGATGACAGTAGTGGTCTTAATAAATTAATAGAAACAGCGGGCATGCTTGAGGGTCGTAAGTTATGGCCTTATTCACCTTTAATGAGGTTTGGAGATTTTTATATTAATGTTTATGATCCTGAAGACAAGGATAAAGTATTATATTCCGAGCATTTTGAATCACGAGCTGAGGGATTTGCAAAACGTGATGAGTTATTGTTAAAGTATCCTGATGCAATAGTTGATCAAGTTAAAGAAAAAACTATTAATGATATTAGAAGAGATATTGCCGAGATGAAGAAGGGTGGTAAACCTGTGACATTGGAATATTTGGCACAGTATTTATCAGACACTAATGCAAAGAAGTATCAAGAAATTATACAAGCTGTTCGTAAAGAACTTAAAGAAAGAAAATTAGATAGGGAAGTGGTGGGAATAAATCAATTCTTTGAGGAAAGAAAACGAGATGTGGGAATGGAAGGTGTTCCAGGATACAGTGCAGATTTTGTGCGTTCCATTTCACAGTATCTACAGATTGCCAGCAGTACTCTCGCCCGAAACAGATACATCAGTGAAGCGAATAAAAATTATACTAGAACTCTAATATATGCTAAAGAACAAGAAGATGTAAATCTTGAAAAAATGGCAAAGAGCTATTGGAAATATGTTGAAGATCCTGTACAGGAATTTGCAAAAACAAGACGCATGGGATTCTGGTGGTACTTGGGTGGCAACATGTCATCAGCTATTCTACAAACCATGAGCATGGTACAGTTTACAGGACCTCTATTGGCACAGTTAGTTAATCCTAATTTCATACCAGGTAAAGGTTTTGTACCAGTTTTAAATGCGTTACGTAAAAGTGCCACCAATGCAGCCAGCATGGTAGTGCACGGAGTAGCGGGGGAACGACAATACCAGGATGTCTTTATGGATTTTACCAAAGTAGAAAAATTACCTATATCAGATGGTGCTAAACAAGCATTGTACCATGCCATAGCAGACGGAACAATCAAACAGGGTCAGGCTTTTGAAGAAGCGGGCATTGTTCCCAACCAAGTTTATAAGGAAATGGATAGTAAAAAAGGACGTGCCAAAGCATTTAGATTTTTAGAAAATGTAATAATAGCGGGGGCATTCAATACTTTTGAAGTAGCTTCCCGTGCTTCAGCTTTCATGGCTATCTATGAACTGGCGGAAACTAACCCTAAAGTTCTGGATAACGCGGATGTGTTGTATGGTAATGACATGGAATATCAATTAACTATGAAACAATTTGGCAGAAATCCTGAAGCTCTTGCCCGATTCATGACTTCAACTACTTTTGGTGAATACGGTAAAAGAAACAGACAATGGCTTGGTAGAAACTTAGGGTCACTCGCCGCCTTGTTCATGACCTATATGACACAGATGATGGGATTAATGTATCGCATGGCGAATCCTCCTATCATTAAAAGAAATCCAACGGGCAAAGGATTTACTATAGGAATAATGGACCCAACCAAAACCAAAGCACAGAACAGAGCGGGAAGGTTAGCCTTTGCCAGAATGATGATGATGATGGTTATAACTGGTGGTATATTTGGAATCCCAGGCGGTGAAGACGCTGAAGATCTATATGATATGACCAAGAAAATGTTTACAGGCGTTGAATCAGACATAAGAACAGAGTTTCGCAACATGTTGTATGAAGCAGGCTGGGGTCCAACTTTCATTGAGTCCGTGGAAAAAGGATTAATAAGTTCTTTAGTTAACATAGATGTACAACGTAGGGTAGGATTTGGCATGGTGCCTTGGTCACAACAGGTGCGTGCCTTATTGAATATAGCGGGAATACCAACGGGGGCAAAAGCCGAACAGATGCTGGGTGCTCCTGGTTCTGTATATGCGGATGCAATAAGAGGATGGTTGGATCATGGTGTGCGTGAGGGTGATATATGGAAAGCAATACAAATGTCATCTCCTACATTCATACGTAATATATTGAAAGCCGCAGAATATTCTCCATACGGAAATGGATTTGCTGACACAGGTTACGGTCAAGTATTGACAGATGACATAAGCGGATTGGATTTGTTCTGGCAGTCAATTGGATTTACGCCAACTGCAATTGCAGATCAAAGAGAAGCGATATATCAGGAAAGAAAATTAGACAAAGCCACCAATATGAAAAGACAAAGAATAAATTCACGAATAACAAACGCTTATGTAGATATAATACAAGGAGGATTACAGCATGACGGCACTAAAATTAATGAAGGACAACAAAAGATACATGACATCCTAATGGATCTTATGGATTGGAACTCCACACAGCCTTATCATTTGCAGTTTACTCCTGACATAAGAAGTTTACATGCTGAAGCCATGATGGCGGTATACCCTAACTACAGGATACTTAAATCCAATAGAAAACTAGCGGCTGAAAAAATGAAGGTAAGGCTAGCCTTGGGGTTGGATTAAGATGGCGGAAGATAAATATAAAGTAGATAAGACTAAACCACCGAAGCCCATTCAGTTAAAGGATGCAAGTGGTATTCATGAATTATCGGATGAAAGAAACTATGAGTTTCTTAATAAATTATTTGGAATGAAAGAGCTAGATCCTTTTGCTAAAGAAGGTTACAGTGTAGATAATGTATATCAATTAATGGATAAAGATTTATCAAGAGATATAACTAGCCCTTTTA
>Ga0208010_1000801_pt1 | contig 10802 bp, 36 predicted proteins | sample 2_EtaG_FD_184074 | JGI IMG/M metagenome (GOLD analysis project Ga0208010, IMG submission 184074) | Marine viral communities from the Subarctic Pacific Ocean - 2_ETSP_OMZ_AT15125 metaG (SPAdes) (version 2) | ecosystem: Environmental > Aquatic > Marine > Oceanic | place: Pacific Ocean | collected... | reverse complement strand
TCATCGAGGAGCCATCGAGAATAACAGGGGGGATCCTTTCGTTTGATTCTGTTACTGTTATGACGCGCCTGGGAAAAGGACAATGGAGAGTGTCGAAGATCGAGGTGGTAAAATGAAAGTCGGTGATATTATATGTATGTAGAAACAAAAAAGAGAAGTTTAATAAAGGCAATCATTTGGAGGCTGATAGCTATTTTCAATAGTTTCATAGTGTTGCTTTTTAGCGCATCGAGGGATCCTTTAGAAAGCGCCTTGCTGATGAATTTGACTGGCTTTGTTATTTATTTTTTCTATGAAAGGGGCTGCAATGAGATTAGTTGGGGCAAAGAGAATAAAGATGCGGAGGTCATAAGTGAAAGTCGGTGATTTGGTAAAACTAACAGCCGCTCTCAAGCCACGCCTGGGTGTGGTAATAGGTTTCGAGCACCCCGGCTGGGTTTGTGTGCTGCGATTAAATGGAGATCGCGCGGTTTGGCCAATAACACAGATGGAGTTGATCAATGAAAGTCGGTGATTTGGTGCGTATCAAGAAGCATATCGGCAATACAATTGCCGAACGCTATTTGTTTGGTAAGACGGGGATTATAACTAAGGTGGGTAAGCGTACCTCAATTTATGAACACCCTTCAGTTAACGTCTATTTTTATGATGGGCGCGAATGGCCATGCCATATATCTAAACTTGAGGTGATTAGTGGTAGCTAATGTTCAAGGCTTCCTCTACGAGATTAAAGTAGGGGATTTGGTTTGGCAGAGTCGTCAGCCAGGCGGGTGGTGCATTGTGCTGGATGTGACCGAATGGGACGAAGAGAATCCAAGCCCGCAGGGCTGGTTACGCGCAGATCATCCTATTTACAAGGTAGCACACCCAACCGAGGGGATCATTCAAGACGCTTCGTATTACTATCACACAGTAGATGAACATGAGGAATTGATAAATCGGGTATGGAAAGACGGTCGAATCATCGGATATAAAGATGGGTTTGAGCCTTCCAAGTTTTTTGACCAGAGGAGCGATGATAATGAAAGTGGGTGATCTACTTAAAGTGCGCATATGTTTTGAGGGAGAATTTGCTTGCGATTGTTTCTTTTGCGCACACAACAGTAACCGTGTTGGGCTTGTCCTGGCGCGCACTTATCAGGGGCCCGCTCTCGACGCGGCATGGAATGTGCTTTTTGATTGCGGAGAATGGGAAGTTTTCGATTCCGATTTCAAACACGGGAATGTAGAGGTGATTAGTGAGTGTGGGTGATTTGGTAAAGAACTTGTATCCTGATACGCATCAGGTTGGTATCATTCTTGAAATTGTCCAACGAGACGTGTGGGGGACTATGTATAAGGTTCTCTGGACAGATGGAGAGTTGGAATATATGACTGTCGGAGACGTGGAGATCCTAAATGAAAGTCGGTGATATGATAAAGGTGCGGAATGATCAACCTTTGTGCGGCTCTTTCGCTGAGCAAATAGGTTTGTTAGTTAGAATCGGCACCCGGCACAACGGTCGACGGGTTGGGACAGTTCTGACTAATTATGGCATTGAAACCTGGCCACTGGATTCTTACTATGAATACGAGGTGATTAGTGAAGGTCGGTGATTTGGTAAAACATAAGAGACAAGACACCCATTTAATGGGAGTCATCGTGAGAGTATATACACCCCTCAACGTGACGCTCTCACCTGAATATAGCGTGCAGTGGATCCCCACACATCTGGGGAGAAGTCGTTGCACCGGCGGTGTGTTGGAAATTCTAAATGAAAGTGGGTGATTTAATCGTATATAGGCCGAATTTTCAACCGGACATGTATGCACGCTGGTCGCGCCCCTGTTTGGTACTAACACAGTACCCACCACCCGATCACGGGCTATGGATTATATTGATAGGGGGTAGCGAAAGGGGAGTTATTGATACAAAGAACTATGATATCGAGGTGCTAAATGAAGCTGGGTGATTTGGTGAGGTTAGTATATACGCCATATGTTCGCGATGTGGTGCTGCAAAAAGAAAAAGTCGGAATTATTGTGGGAATTAAACAATCAGAATACGGATTCCCGCACGCTACTTATTCTATCCAATGGTCTAACGGAACCGTAGGGTGTGTAGCGTCAGTAGATATCGAGGTGATAAATGAAAGTAGGTGATTTAGTGAAATTGTATGGAGGGCCCGATTGGTTACACGGTATCTTAAAGCCCCCCAAAAAGACAGGTATCGTGGTTGCAACAGAAAGGGATGGCGAGTGGCAAAGGGGATATCATGTCAAATGGCTTGATGGTACTGAGGGATGGGTTTTTGATCGAGACGTGGAGGTGATTAGTGCAACAGATTAACTGCGGTCATCATGTGGGTGATTTTGTTCAAATTTTGACGTTGGCTGGTAAGCCAACAAACATTTTTGGACTCGTTACAGACGTAGTAGAGAAGGCTTCTGTGGACGGTTACGTACCGCTTTATTACATCTGGGTGAAGTATACAGCGGGTCACGTAGGTAGCGAATTTCATTTAGCGAGCACCGTTCGCGTTCTTTCGAGTGTCCAGCACTCTTGACATTCTCTTGACAGAGATGCCCTTGTTTTCTCTTTTCCTGTGACTATATTTATAGCATGGTTGGAAGATTAGTAAGATTTGTGGACTTCGATGGTCGCTATCCTGAATTTGAGGGGGCGATTGGCCTTGTGATTCGCGAGAACAAGCGTAATTTAGCGGTCCAATGGATCCACCCCATCGGCACTAAACAAGTATTGGTCAAAGGTTCCCACTTTCACGCAAATAGGTTTGAGATAATTTCATGAAGATTTGGGCATTTGTGCAGAGATGGGATGGAGAAATTTCTGTCTCAACACACATAACAGAACAAGGCGCAATGAATGCCGCGATTTGGGCTGTGTTAGAGTATTTAGCAGTGGATGCGTCGTATTTTGATAACGCAGAAGACGAGGAAACATATCCACCGTGGAAAGACGAAGAATTAAAGGCTCTGACGCGCGAGGATCTAACACGTGTTTTTCGAGAATGGAGCGAACACACATGGGACCACCATAACTATGAATGTGAAGTGTTTATAACCCAGGTAGCACCATAACCATGGCTCCGTGGTGGAAATGGCATACACATCAGACTCAAAATCTGACGCCCGTACGGGCTTGTGGGTTCGAGTCCCACCGGAGCCACCATATTGCCCAAGTAGCTCAGTTGGTAGAGCACATCCTTGGTAGGGATGAGATCATCAGTTCGATTCTGATCTTGGGCTCCATTTTACATTCTCTTGACAGCCAACCGGTTGCCGCTGGGTGATCCGCGATTATATTTAGAGAGTAAGGAGAATTTTTCATGGGATATCGTTCAGAAGTCGTTTTTGTTGTCGCCAAAGAGGTGATGCCACAGTTCTTAGCCACGTTGGCGAAGTCGCCAAAAGCACGGACACTGTGTTTTGGTGAAACAAATATGCGCGTCAACGATTTTTGCGGCACTGGCAACATTCTGTTTAACTGGAATGGTATTAAGTGGCACGAGGGATACGAAGAGATCGATGCTATCACCGATTTTATGGATTGGTGCGACGATGCGAAGATCCCACCAGAGGAGGATACGGACAGACTTCGCACAGAAGATGGTATTTACTTCTATCGTTTTGTTCGCATAGGCGACGAGAACGAAGATAACGTAGTACGAGGCTGGGGCTTTGACGATGTTAACATTGAACGCAGGATCACATTTTGAAGGTGATAAATGAAAACAGGTGATTTGATTAGAAACAAGAAAACCGGCGACATAGCGTTAGTTATCAGGTCGCGGACATCGCAGGCACATCCCGGCGCGCCTGTCCACGAGTACATTGATTTTGTATGGGTTGACGAGGCATTAGAAGAAAGCGCATGGTCAGGACATTTTGAGGTGATTAGTGAAAGTAGGTGATTTGGTTAAGCGTCGGCTACCACAGTGGTGTCCCGATAGTATCGGAGTGATCACACGTATTTTATGTGAGGATGAGTATCGAGTACTCGATGTGGAAGTCCATATTGAGGGCAGTCGGGAAGAATGGGAAGCAGACGAAACTGAGGTGATAAATGCAAGTCGGTAACTTAGTAAAGATCAAACGCGCATCTATTGGAGTACCACAAGGAACCATTGGGTTGATTCTGGAGTCTCACAGGCCAATCGGAGGCGGCATATCGGAGGAGGGAATACACTTGCTACACTTGATCGGTACTGGCACCGCTAATCACAAGCGCAGGTATCTATCACGAGACTTGGAGGTTATAAGTGGAAGCAATTAAACCAGGATGGTTCGCGCAAGTGGGCGATCTGATACGGGAAGGCTGGTGTACGAAGAAGAGATGTATTGCGCCACCGTACACATATGGTATTGTTCTTGAGACACACAACACCGTTCTCCAGAAGCATATTCGTACTATGTTCATTCTAACCACGAAAGGGGAGAGGATCCTTCGGTACTCGGTTCATGTGGAGGTGATTAGTGAAGGTGGGTGATTTGGTAATGTGGAACGGGAGTGAAGGTATTGATGTCGGAATAGTGATAGGTAGGGATCGCTTTCAGCCCAACTGGGTCAAAATTCGATGGTTTAGAGCGCCCGATCCCGAAGGTGCAGCAATGTACCCTATTAAACATCGTTGTTTGGAGGTAATAAGTGAAGTATTACGTTAGTCAAACTCATGTCGAGAGTATAAACGGCAAAATAACAGGTTATGAAACAGTATTAACTAAACCGGATACGGAGAAAGCAACCCGTGGAATGGTGCATCGAATGAAAGTGATTGGGATACCAAACATTTATGCGGCGAAATATGTTAAGAAGCGTTACAATAAACTTGTGCGAGCACAAAACAAAAGACACAAGGCAGCACGTCAATTGACGCTGGGTGAAGTAGCCAAGATCATGAGCGATGACTTCACCTTTACCGGAAAGAGCGCGCACTCATGGCCGACAAGTCTTGACAAATCTCTGACATTCACCCCTTGACCTTTAATCAAGGGGTGTGTATATTTAGAGTAAGGAGTAAAACATTATGACCGAATCAGAACTGACCGAGATGTGTTCTCGGTTTTTGTGCGCAGAAGGGCAAGACTGCATAGATATGTGGGGGCGTTTCACTTTCGACATGGATCCAGAGGATCCTGACCTGAAAATGGTACATTCACGCATCGGTAAGCACCTGCGCAAGCAGATTATGGTTGTGACTGGTATCACCGAAGAGGAGATTATTAGTGAATCGTAAACGTATCACAGTTGGATCGCTTGTGCGACACATGCGCACCGGTGGCATCGGGCTCGTTATGGAGCACACGATGTGGGATGGTGACTGGGGCGCGTATAAAGTAAAGTTTGTTAAGCCTGTCGGAGATGTTAAACTGTCTCAGATTTATGATCGAGCCGATAGATTCCGGCGGGTTTACGAGTCAGAAGAGTCTTGACATGGTTTTAACAACCAAAATCTTGACCTTTCGGCTGTCGTGACTATATTTAGAGAGTAAGGAGAAAAACATGCCCCGAATCACCCTTGGCGACAGGTTGCAGGCTATCGTGGATAGTCCGAATTTGCCTGCTTCAAAGCTGAATTTTGCTAAATCGCTTCTGGCGTATTACCAGCGCAAGCGCATGCTGACCACGGGTCGGCGGCACTGGGTTGATAATCTGGAAGCCATGATCGAGGCTCGCGCCACCCTGGAAGACAGCGATAAGCCTGATATCGTGCAGGAAATTGATGATCTGATCGCTCGTATGCCCGAAGAAGACGCTTCAAGCTGGAATATGGGCTTTGCGCAGTCACTTCGAGAGCAAGCGATGACCGGACACGCATGCGGATTCGATAATCCATTGTCGGAGGCGCAGCTTTCAAAGCTGGCGGACATCAGTGCCGAGTATACTGATGATGCGTTGGCGGCACGTAACATGTGGCCCACTGAGTATCGCGAAAAGTACATTGATGATGCAGGCGTGCTCGCTAATTACTACGCTACGACCGCATACTATCGTGAATATGTGCATGCAATCCGCAGTAATGCTGATTACGTGCCACCCAAGCGGTTTTTCATGAAGCTGTACAACAATAAGTATGCACAAAAGGTATTGAAGGCACACAAGGCAGACGCTAAGTATGCTGTGGGGAGTGGAGTAAAGCCCCGCGCGAGTGCGGCGTATAGCGTGCGCAATGCCATTGCAAAGGGTGCGGTCGTGATTTCGCACGATCTTCCTATCATTTCCGCCGCTAATGGCGCAAAGCACTATAAGGTGTTGCCTTATGGTGGAATTAAACCCATAAACGTGGAAGAGAGGCACATTAAGAGAATGAAGTAAGCATAATCTCAGGGGATCCTGTGTGTCTAAATTACGTTATGGTGGTTCTATGTCTCTAACGAACCATAAGCGTTTACAATGAAACGGGAAAACAAACAGTTGCAGAGAGGCTACCGGTGTGAGGAAGATCACACAACACACAGGATCCCTATTACACTTCATAGGAAAGACATGTTTAAGGCAGGCGACATTTTAAGGCACAAACCCACCGGTGATATCGGTGTGGTCATTGTTGCACGTGAGGGCATGGTACGTGATGTCAGTCGGTGGGACATAATGCAGCACTGTTTAGGTGACAATGCTGTGGGCCCGTTGCCCGATTCTATTGCATTGAACGAAGGTGATCTGTGTGTGCTCAGGCGCGGACGGTTACACATGATAATACATGAATTTAAGTGGGAGGTGGTAGGATGAAACACGGATTTAAGATCGGTGATTTAGTTCAATTGCGTGGACGATGGGCAGAACGCGATGATCGCCAGTGGGATGAGTTACCCAAAGGGGTTGTGACGGGATTCGGTAACGATAATTATGTTCCCTGGAGCGGCGTGCATGTTTACTGGTTCGATGAGTGCAGAGTATATAAAGATGAGGATCCAGAAGCCCTGAAGTTATTGAGCGAGTCTTGACATGTTGTTGACGGTGGGTGCCTTGTCGGCACGACTGACGTGCTTACATTTATAGCATGAAGGAAATTTCTCACATTCCCGTTGGCTCGCTCGTCCGAATGAGCCCCCTGTACGCCCGGTCGATATATCAGACCCAGGTGGGCATCGTCATGGCGTATGACCACTTTGGGACACTGAACGCGAAGGGTGTGGGCAATCCGGTGGTCCTATGGCCTCGGAATGGCAAGCAACGGATGGGAGGCAAATCATTGGTGATTGTGTCTCTTCCAGAGGTGAAGGAATGAAGATCGTGAGAGTTACAGCAGTATCGGGCGCGTCGGCTCGCACACGCAACCGTTTGCGCGAGCATGGACCGGTGTTCAAGCTGGTGCGAGAAGACAAGCCGATCTGCTTTGCGGGTGTTCGGTGTGTTTTTGTGCGTTCGGGCGATTGGTTCGGCTGGTTGCCCATTAACGAGATCGAGGTTATAAATGAAAGTCGGTGATCTGGTAAAAGCACCGAATCTTATGGATCATGATGGGTCTATGGGCATTGTGATCGGGTTTGTTGAGGATGAACTGGGAGATATACCCGAAGTTTTGTTTGCTAACGGTTCAAGATATGTGTTTCCGCACTTATTGGAGGTAGTAAATGAAAGTCGGTGATCTGGTAAAATATGTTGATCATTATGGATACTGTGACTGGAAAGAGATAGGGATCATTCTGCGTGAGATTCCTGGCACTGATCGGCGCAAAGTCGTGCGATGGTCAACAGGTATGCAATCCAGCTATCCCGCGAGAGATTTGGAGGTAATCAGTGAAAGTCGGTGATTTAGTAAGGTTTAGGCATCCCTACCGCGCATCGGAAGAAGGGGCTTTTTTAGTGACCCATGTTGCGGGTAATGGTAACTGGGTTGTTCTATTGAATGGGCCTCAACGCCGGTACGAGCCAACGCCGGTACGAGCGTCATCATGGAGTAGGACGCTTTTGGAGTTGGTAAATGAAAGTCGGTGATTTAGTGAGGATTAGCCCATATGGGCAGACCTGCGCAGGACAGATCGGTGTAATCGTGCGTATGGAACAATTTGGGATACACCGGAAGCGATTGCCCCGTGTGTTCTTGGTTAGCCAGGGTAAAACATTATTGTTTGGGCGCGATGTTTGTGAGGTTATAAATGAGAATCGGTGATCTGGTACAACTTATTGTTTCTAAACCGCGTTTTAGGGGTCCACCTGGGATTGTGATGTCTGTGCGATCAGCATGGGGGAGTCAGATAGAGGCTACCGTACACTGGTTGAGCACTGGGTATTGTGGCACCTACCGGATCTGCGACCTAAAAACCATCAGCGTGGCTTGTTGACATTTTGTTGACAACCACCCCCTTGACCAGCGCTGGCTGGTGCTTAAATTTTAAGAGTAAGGAGAAATTTCATGTCAAGATGTAGAAATTGCTACACATACGGTCACAATAAGCGGACCTGTCCCGATCTAACGCAGCGTTACCGCGACCGTTACGATTTTGCTGTTCGGAACAAGGAAAGCGAAGCCTCAATTGATCATGCCGCGCAGAGACTAATCGAGCGCACCGGCATCGATCCGCGTACCGGTAACAAGGTGACGCGCCCATCGAGCGCCAAGCGTCGGTGTTCCTATTGCAAATATAAGCATGGGTCATATGGTGACGAAGGGCGGGGGCACACCCGCCGCACGTGCCAGGAACTCAAGAAGGATCGAAAAGTAGCAGCAAAACAGAATGGCATTGTGCGTAAGAAGGTGGTTGCTGCCCTGAAGCGTGAAGGTATCGGCGTTGGCGCTACCATTAGCTATAACAGTTATGGCTATTATCCCGATGGTAAGGGCGGTCAGGTATATGAATCACGTAACTATCCCTATATGGTTGTTTCTATTAACTGGGACAATATCACCGATCAACACCGGAACCCGCATCCGCTTATGGTGCGCCGGTTGGATCAAGTGTGTAAGGTGGGCGCACGCAACACAACCAGTTTTCCGCTTCCACACCTTTACGAAGAAGATAACAAGACGGGTGTTAAGATTTCTGGTGATCGTCAGGTGGGTTCATGGGCGATAGATGGAGATCCAGACGGATACGACGCTCGGACGCTCGTATCAAAAGCGCCGCCGAACGGGTGGGATAAAATCCCTGCCGACTATTATGCAGGTTCTTCCATGATTACCGACAATCATTTTAAGGACAAGAAGCGTTGACATGCTTTTGACAAAGAAAGTTCTTGACCCTTTGTCCCTCGTGACTATATTTATTGTGTAAGGCGAATTTTTCACTCTCTCACGGAGACCCCCATCATGGCAGTTGACTTCAAAACATTTCTCGAAACCGTTACGCACATTCTCGATTGCGGTTTGCCCGTCCTACTACGCGGTCGGCACGGCATCGGCAAGTCGCAAGTGGTCTATCAGACCGCCAAGGAGCGCGATCTTCCGGTCATCGAGCGCCGGGCATCACAGATGACGGAGGGAGACCTTCTGGGCCTGCCCGACACCGCCGAGACGGCGATCAACGGTCGCAAGGCGACGACATGGAACGCGCCGGATTGGCTGATCGTTGCATGTACGCAGCCCGTTGTTCTGTTCTTGGATGAGGTGGATCGGGCAACACCCGAAGTCCGCCAAGGTTTGTTTGAGCTTACGGATAGCCGTAAGATTAACGGCTGGTTTCTCCACAAGGACACGCTGATCCTTGCTGCCGTCAACGGTGGCGAGCATGGCGCACAGTACCAAGTGGGTGAGATGGATCCGGCTGAGTTGGACCGCTGGACTGTGTTTGACGTTGAACCGTCTATCGAAGACTGGCTCGACTGGGCAAAGGACGGCAAGATCCACGAGATCGTGTGGGACTTCATTAACCAGAACCACGCACACCTGGAACACACTGGCGACTTCGAGCCGAACAAGGTCTATCCGTCACGTCGATCCTGGGAGCGTTTCAACAACGCTGCGGTTCCGGCTGGCGTATTCGAGGAGAAGGGTAACATGGATCTGCTCTACAACCTTGCGTGTGCATTCGTTGGCTTTGAGGCAGCGGTTTCCGTTAAGGATTTCGTTGAGAAGTACGAATGGCAGGTAACTATCGAAGACCTCCTCGACAGGGCCAAGTTCGACAAGGTGGAGCAGTGGGGCATCAATGACCACAGTGCCATGATTGAAAAGATGCAAGCATCAGACTTGTTCGCAGAGGCACTGTCAGATGAGCGCATGGCAAACCTGGCAACGTATTTCGTTATGTTGCCTTCTGAGGTGGCTATGAAGCTCTGGACCGTCGTAGGTGATAACGAGTGCGTGGATAACTGCATCAAGCTGCACAAGGCTACCGCAGCGGACGGCACCAGCGTCAGCGAACACCTTGTCAAGATCCTGGGTGGGTGATGCGCAACGTATCCGCAAAGCCGGGTAACCTTGTTACGGTTACCCGGATGTCTGAGGATAACCTGGCGCTTGTTGTTGGTTGGCGTCCTGGCGATTGGCGGGAACCGTCGCGGTTTGTGATGTTGCAGTTTATTCAACCGGCGCTGCTGGGCAGTGCTGGCGCTCTCCCATACGATACCCGCGATCTGGAGATTATTAGTTGAGAGACGATATCCAAGTAGGCGATCTATTGTTTCGAGCCGTCATTATCAAGAAGCCCGAAACTGGGATCGTGTTGGAGACACGTCCAACCAATCGCACACGTTATGGAACGAGTGAGACGAGAATGGAATACAAAGTGTGGGATCACACTCAACAAAAACACGAATGGGTAGACGAAATGCACATTGGCATCGACTGGATCACAGTTGACAGGCTCTTGACAATTCTGGCTTGACCTTTGATGCCTCGTGACTATATTTACAGTGTAAG
>Ga0208010_1000799_pt1 | contig 10838 bp, 10 predicted proteins | sample 2_EtaG_FD_184074 | JGI IMG/M metagenome (GOLD analysis project Ga0208010, IMG submission 184074) | Marine viral communities from the Subarctic Pacific Ocean - 2_ETSP_OMZ_AT15125 metaG (SPAdes) (version 2) | ecosystem: Environmental > Aquatic > Marine > Oceanic | place: Pacific Ocean | collected... | reverse complement strand
ACTTTCATAAGTTGCCTTATTCAAGCATATATACATTTCATAATTAGCCATTATCTGTGACTCCTTTTACCTGCGTTATAATTTCTTAATACTTCTGCTGCTTCCAATTTATCACTGTATATCAATATATCATCTATTTGAGAAGCACAAGGATATACATCATTTCTGGCAATCCCTATCTGGTCGAAAGTTACGTTATTATCAAAGTTCGCATAGGAGAGTGTGACACCAGTAGTCACACCATTTTTATAAACATTTATAGTTCCATCTCCATTGGTAGTTAAGGTAAAATGATACCAATCCCCTTCCGTTAAAGCAGTAAAGGTTGAGACAGCCGTATGGGCATCAGTATCAACTTCTAAATAAAATTGTGTACCAGCAGCATTAATTCCTAAAAAACTATACCAAGCCTCACCAGAATATCCTAATATAGTCTGGGCATTTCCATCAGCATTCCATTTTATCCAAAACGAAAACGAAACATTCCCCCCATCTACATCGTATGTTGTTGCTCCATTTAACTTAACATACGACCCACTATTAGCAGTTGAATCTTGAATAACAGATGGTAAATTCAAACTATTAGTATCCTTCTGCCTATTCATTAGAAAGCCTTGATTATCTCTTGAGCCATCTACTCCTGCTGGGATTAATAGGGTTTCAGAAGCAGTAACTGTACCATCATTACTACCCTTTAAATCATCCCATTGAGCAAGTCCATTGTTTCTCCAATAAGCTGACAGTCCACCACTACCACTTGCTTCTAAAGCAGATTTAGCTTTACCATCATTATATAAATCATTAATCTCTGCTTGTGTTAAAACATCAGTATAGTGAGATATTTCTGTCATTGCTCCTTGAAAAGTAACATTCCCTGTTGAATAACCCACTCCAAACTTTGAAATTCTAAGTTTTTTACCATCAGTAGTGTCTGCTGTAGCAGCCCCTGAACCTACTAAACTTCCATTAAAATAAATATCCATAGTTCTATCTGCATTCCAAATAAATGTATACATTGTCCATTTATCTTTTTGGATAACACCAGCATTACCACAATCGATTGTAGTTACTACATCATTATTTGGTTCAAATTCAAACTTTTCAGTTTCAGCTCCATTGCAATATCTCATATAATTAGCAGAAGCCCCTATTCCAAATAAAGAGCGATAAGGGCTTAAATCAGAAGGATTTAGCCACATATTAAGTGTTTGTCCTGTTGTAAAATCAAATTCACTCACAGTTAGCGTATCACCAACACCATTAAACCAAGCCAACTGATTATAAGATTGCAATGCTGTTTGTGGTATATCAAGCTGTTGGTCTGCATCTGTCCAACCTGTTGCTGTGCCTACTTCACGAACCCAGAAATCATCAATTTCACAATACTCAGTATCAGTTGTACTTTCTAATTGAATCTGCATAAAAGAAGTTGTATCATCAGCTACATAATCTGCACTTTCTCCAGAAGTATCATCATTTGGTGTTAAGGCAGCAGACTGGGAACCTGTATTAAAAGTAGTAGAAGATCCTACAGAGAATCTAATATCACTATTACCAGTTGTACTTATTTTACCACCAGCCCTATAAGTTCTTCCAGCTACAGTTGTTACAGCTAAAGTAACAAGCCCCTTTGCAGAAGTAGTATTTGTTAATCTCGCTTCACCTGCTCCATCTCCTCCAAAAGTAGCAGTAGCACTTCCATCAGAAACAAAAGCATTAGCGTGTAATAAAGTATTAGCACTATCAACATTTGTACCACCCATATCAAATAAATTATCATCATTATCAAGTTGGTCATCAAACCGAGTTTTCTGGTCAGCACTAAGCAATTCACTCATATCACCATAAAACACAGTTGTTGCATGGTTCTTGGCGTTTACAGGTTTGACTGATACAGCTGATAAACTAAAATTTGAAACAGAATTGACTATATGGACAAGTAAATACATAGTTTTTGATGATGGAGCAGTCCAATATCCAGTATTTACTCCAGATGTAGATGTACCAAAATCTACACCATCTCCAACACTACCATTTGCTCCTTCTGCTATCCACCACTCTGGGAGATTTCCACTATTTAAAGTTAAATTAACTGATACTTTATATGTTTTTCCAGCAACTGCTGTAAATGGATTTGTTGCAATCATAGTTATACTACCATCACTATCTGCTTCTGTTACAGATGTTCCAGATGTAGTCAAAGTAGTCCAAAGATATGAACTATTGTTAGTCCAACTACCTAATTCCTCACTCCCCAATCCTGTATTAGAACCATCAAGTATAAAAGATTGTTGTCCTCTATGTCCATCCTGCATAGGATACCATACTTTAAGATTAGATTCTGTGAGAGAAGTGCCACCTCTGTTTAATGCTAACTGTTCAGGGTTGAGGTAGGCATAGGTAACATCTGCCTGAGTCCATGCTGCATTCCATATTTGAAAGTTAGCTAAATTACAATTTAAATTCTGACCAACTGTAGTACCATCCCCACTTCCACTTGAATTTCTTGCCCCAATTATCGTATCTCCACCTTGATCTGTAGCCAATGTACCAGCAGTTGTAATGGTTGTATCTATAACTCCATTTACATATACTTTTACCGATGTTGAGCCATCATAAGTAACAACTAAATAATTCCAAGAATTAAGCATATCTGCATTAGTAGTATTTAAATTAGTATCTGTTTGATTGTCTGAAAACACAAGATAATCGGTATTTTGCCGAAGAGCAAACCACCCTCTAGCAATAGTCATATTTCCAAGACTAAAATAGTAATCATTACTTGCCGAGCCATCTAATAAATAAGCCCAAAATGATACAGTCCTTGCTTCTGCTAATCCTACGAAATCTGATGTATCACCACAATTTAAATAATCACTAACCCCATCAAACTCTAATGCTCTACCTGAATATATTTGTCCATGATTGTTATTGCCAGAGGTATCTAATGCTCTTGCTCTTGTTGGTTTTTGAATTGTTTGTAAGCCCATTATGTAAATGTCCCATCATTTGAACCATGTGAATCAGCTACAGATGTTCCAGTCCCCTCATCCATATTCCACCAAGATACTAAACCACCTTTATATGCCTTTTCATCTGACGATAGTCCTGCATAGTTTTTCCACATAATAGATTTTATTTCTGCTTGGCTTAAAAGTCCTGTCCATATCCCAAAATTACAAAGATAACCTTCATACTCAAGAGAAGAACTCGTCCTACCTATCTCTAAATTGCCATAAGCTGTTGCAGTTGCACTAGTAGCCCTAGCCCCTTGAGTTATTTCCACCCCATCAATATATAATTTACAGTCAGTCATGCTATCAATATCTACAACTACTGCACAATGATGCCATTGTCCATCACTAGCATTATTTCCAATACCCCAATATTGATATAAATCTCCATGAAGATACAATAAAGCATTATTAGAACCATCAAAGGCTAAACTAAATTCACCTTTATTTGCAGTACCATGCCCAAATATCGCCCTATTTGCAGCCGAAACTGATGAGTTAGCCCAGAAGCAATAAGTAGCATCTGCTGTATCTACAGGCTTTGCTCCTATTGCGATATAATCACTTGAGCCATTAAAAGAAGCAGCCCCATCACTAACAGGTACAACTCCTCCTGCTGCGTAATTATGTTTTAATACGAGGGAATCTGTTACTATGCCAGGGGTAGTTAATCCTGCTCTGGTTAATGAAGAGCCTATTCCTAATTTGGGCATATCTTTATCCTAAATATAGCATAGCCTTAGGGCTACCAGAAAAGTCTACCGCAGTCCACCGACCATATATAGTCATGCCAGAGGGAATTGTTAAAGTGCTCATTGCATTACCATTCGTTCCTGGGCCTGCAGCAGCAGGACTAACATAATTAGCACTTTCTGAAACTGTATTAGCTGTAAGTATGCAATCATCAACAGCCTGTATAGCTATTACAACGCTTCCTGATGGCGGTGTATAAGTATTAGTATCACTAACAAAAGCTGTTGCTGCTTGACCCATACTTACATTCTGCGCCTCTTGCACTGTATATCCTTGTATCCCACCTTTTTTTGCCATATTTACCTCCTGCCCTAAGGACTGACCGTCCGTGAATGGGCTTGTTTATTGTTATTTTATTGCTGTTTCGTCTGTTCCTATTCTACGAGCTCCCCATATCTTTGAGCTCTCATTTCTTTCCAGTAAGCGCTTGAACTCGCGCATATTATATTCTTTTTGCTCTAATTCGCCTCTATCCTCAGCTATTTTAGCCTTTACATAGTACACCAAGGCTTTAGCTAAGTACTCTGGAAGATCAATCTCGTCTGCCTCATCGCTTAATACATTTACTCCTTCATATACGGAAATCTGCTCATAGAAAGTGTTATATATATTTATTGTATCTTCAGATCTAGTAACGATTCCTTCGTCAGATGAGGTATATGCGCCAGCTGCAGAAATGGTAATCTTATTATCAACTGTAAATTGACCACTATCTGTATCAAAAGATACGCTAAACATGCCATTATTGGCAGTATTTTCAGCATTTAAAATAAAGATATATGGAACAGATCTATATGATACAGGTTTTCCAAATTCATTCATATCCTTATCATCAGTTGTATCATGCCCATCTATAGTTGCAGAAGTTGATGATGTAGATGCTGCAAATGTACCAGCAAAACTTATAGTTGATGGCTTCAAATTACATTTAGTTTTTAATGTCAATATTCCTGTAGCTCCACCAGTAGATTTTACCTGATGTAATCCATTCCACCTTCCAGAACCAGAAATAACTATATAATCATCTGCTGCAAATAAGCTAGATAAATCAACTACGGCCGATGCTCCATATGTAAATAATAATAAATTAGTACCATTTGAGCCCCATCCTAAAAACTTATGCAAATCAGTACCTTCCGTACCAGCACCTTCTAAAGTGTATCTTGGGCTGTACGCGTATTCTATCTCTAATCCGTTTGTAACATCCTCAGTTGGGCTTTTCCATAATACATCACCCCTTGCTCCTACAGAGTTTAATCCTGGTTGAGACAATGTTTGACCGCTGCCAAGTGTATAATCGTGTTGGACAAGAGCAAGCTGTCTCCCTCTTATATAATAAGCATAATATTTACTAGATGCCATCTGCGTCCTCCGTTGCTGGCGGGTTTATAGTCCTAGGCACACTCCTATATTCATCTGCCGCATTACTATGATTTTTACATCGGATATCTATAGCTTTTACCATATCGTTTGGGAAATCATAAAACCTTTGATTCTCAGTAATATCAATACGAGCAGTAGTAACATGAGTTTCTGCCATCATATTCATCTCATCCAGTCCATCTTTAATATACGCAATAGCACGACCTGTTTGAGTCATGCCAACACGCTCCATAAGTTCTTTAACCTTCAACTACTTCTCCATTGCTACTGTTGTCAGTCTCTTCAGCTACCATCTCCTCAAGTTCCTCTTTAGGAATCATTTGAACCATAACTTCTAGAGCCCCTTGAGCTTTAGTTGCCATCGTTGTATGATGATTAGCTAACTTCTGATGTTCATTAAGTTGAGCCTGTAGAGTCTGAGCTATTTCTTTCAGCTCTTCTACTGACTTGCCTTCTGTTACTACTTCCTTGGTTGCTTTCGCCATTATTACTCTCCCTTGTTATGCGTTTTCTAAGGCTGTTACCTTAGCTGATAATTCTTTTACTGCTTCAATAAGGAGTGGAATTAATAATCCACGTTTAACTGTCCATTCTCCATCTATATCCGTGTTTACAGCTTCTGGCATCACTTCATTTACTTCCTGAGCTATAACACCAATTCTATTTATATCTCTAATGCTTCTCATTTCTTCCCAATGTTCATCTGTCCAACCCTGTTCGCCTTTCACAGTTAGTCCAGTTTCAGCATCTACTATAGGGAGAATATTTGAAGCACCAGATTTATACTTCTTCCATTTATAATTTACTCCACGAATTTGGTTTATTTTAGATAAAGCATCTGGAATAACACTAATATCAGTTTTAAGATTTATATCTGATGACCAATCCCATGCTGATGTTTCATTCTGAGTCAAATATGCACCATCCAAACTGGCATCAACCAGCTCTAATCTATTAGCTGAACCACCCGCATTTCGTATATACCACATAAGTGTAGTATATTCTGAAAGGACTATACCAGCGTTATTGGTACTAGCACCATCATCATCAGCAGTTATCTCTATATAAGCACTTCCACCCGCTGAAATTTCCAACATTTGGCCTGGTGAAGTAGTCCCAATACCGACTTTCCCATCGTTATCAATAACCAAAGCACTTGTTTTATTGTCCATATGAAAATGGAGTTTACCAGTATCAGCTGAAGTATATTCGTGAACAATATAGGCATCTGCTGAAGAAGACTTTAAATGTATACTTGCACCAGCACTACCTGTACCATTTACATTTTCTATTTGAAGACCTATAGCATCTGCATTGTTATTTTCAATCAAAGTTTTTACATCAGTCGAATTACTATAATAAAGGTGCATAGGCCCATCTGGTGAAGCAGTCCCAATACCGACTTTGCCATCTGCCGTAATAGTCATTCTTTGTGTTATACTAGTAGTACTTTCGGGAGTTGTCCAAAACTCCAAATCAGTTGGGATATCTTCATCTGCATTTGAAGGAGTTCCATTCACTCTTGCTGTAATAGCTGCACCTAATTCATAATTTGTGTAGTAATCTCCATTGCTACCTATATATCCCATAAATTGCATCATACCTAAAACATCATTGTCAGCCACCAATCCAGCATCTTTAGACCTAAGTAATCGTAGAGCAGGATAATCATTTGATGCGTGAGTTCCATCAACTTCTATTATAACTGTAGCAACTGTATCATCTGCACCTTCTACATGTAACATACCTTGAGGTGAAGCAGTCCCAATACCGACATTGCCACTATCTAATATTGTCATTCTTTGTAGTACAGTCCCATCTATAGGAGCTGTCCAAAATTCTAAATCTGTACCAAGCCTACCTGACTGCCAGCCACCAGTATTATCAGCAGCTCTAGCTTGAATTGATGCTCCTGTAAGAACAGTTGCTCCACCATCTTCACTTCCTGCGAAGTATAGAAACCCAAGAAGGTCATTATTGTCAATTGCATCCTCATCAGTCTTTACAAGAGTAATTTTTCCAGGAGCACCAGCTACATCTAAAGTCCCTGAAGGTGAAGCAGTCCCAATACCGACATTGCCATTTGCGGCCAATACTAACTGGTTAGTATTTTGAGCTGAGCTACTATAAGTTTCTAGTTTCATAAGTGTTGGGACTCTTGTGCCAGCACTACCACTTTGTTCAACATAAATATGTGCACCAGAATCTAGATTACCACCAGTATCTACACCTTTAAATCTTATTTGACCAATAGCATCCCCATCATCTGTCTGAGCAAGTGCTTCGGTTTCTGAATCAGATTTTCTAAATTCTAGTACAGAATAGGTTGCATCAGAATCATATGTAGTAATATCTAACTGTGCTGCTGCATTTATTCCTGCTACTTCTAATTTATGATCTGGTGAAGAAGTCCCAATACCGACATTGCCAGTAGGGATATTAACATATTGAGTGGCGTTAAGGACTAAATCCTCACCAGAACATACAATATTATTGTATGTAGCATTATTTTTATTTACACTTATATAAAGATTGCCCTCTTCTGTACCGCCAGTCTCATCCTTAATTTCTGCCTTAATACGAGCATATATAGTGTCAACCCCTCCAGAGTCAAATCCGTAAAACATTATCTCACCTAAGTCATTAGTATCGGTTAAATCAGCCGACCTTTTTAGTTGAATTTCTGGAGCTGAATTTTCTGCTGTAGTACTAGTAGTTTCTACGATTAATGTAGCACCAGTACCAGTATCTTTAACATGTAAATTTGCTGCTGGCGTAGCAGTCCCAATGCCGACTCTTGCTGTTCCAATCGACAAGGTTGAGGCCGTTCCGCTTCCATCAACTATATATTTCTCATTTCCAGCACCACATCCTGATAGATTGCCAGTATCTCCAATATGAAGAACCTGATCATAGGTCGTTGCTATCGTTTGACTACTTATATCTGCGTTATTATTGCCTGCCATTTCGGATATCCTTACTAATGCATTATTTCGCTACTATATATTCTATTGTAGTTGATTCGCTACCATTACACTTAACGAACACATCGTTACAATCTAAATCTGCGTGAGCGCCTCTTAAGTAAACGCTCCCTTCTGGGGGTACTTCTATTAAATATTTTTCTGTAACATTGCCAGCTAAAGACACCATAACTTCATTGGTAAGTCCAGTATTCTTTATGTATAAAAAATCTAATTGACTATCTTCATCATTCAAGTCAGTAGCGCCAGATACTGTCAAAGTTCCATTTGTTGTCATGCCTTGAACATTCCAATTTGCCTCTGCATCTTCCCATGTTGTAGTCATTGAGGTAAAACCGTCTCCCCATTGAGTCCCAATAGTCATCTTACCACGCCCACCTAGTGTTTTGCCTGGTGAACCCATAAATACTTCTTGAGTCACATAAGTCTCATCCATCTCAAGTGTCTTAGTTGGGACAATATAAGTACTGTAAATAACCCTTCTGTCATTTGGAGTGCTCATTGTATTAGTACCAATGTTTCAACTGTTGTTGTTCCACTTGCTGTCTTGACCCAAACATCAGCATCATCATGTATTTTAGATGCAAAAGCCTCACCGTCTGATAGGCCAATATAATACAGCCCATTAGATGATCCACCTGGTAGGCCAAGTTCATCAAATGCTATAAGTATATCCACTGAATCAGTACCAGTATTCTTTATAAAAACAAAGTCTGCATTGCTAGCACCTGTTACGACTTCTATCTCAGTGGTTGATACGCTTGTTGAGCTACTATATGTGCCGCTATCTGAGTCAGAATCCCCTGGAGCACCAGCAACCGTGACTATTGCAGTCCCTGCTAATTTTCTACGACAATCACTATCTAAATAAAATCTTCCACTTGAAGTTATTTGTTCTTGTGGCGTACATTGATTTGAATATTTTACATTATAAGAATGTGCCATTATTCTCCTCCGCCAGCTCCTGGTGGGATAAAAGCCCTGTCATATTGAGCTTGGAGTTTTAACATTTGACCCTGTCTCCATTGATAGTTAGTTCCCTGTCTTTGAAGGTTGTTTGTATACTCTTGAACCTCCCTAGAAACATCTGCATTATAGCCTGTTACTTCTGCTGAATAACGACTTATCTTTTGTGTATATTCATCCACTTTGACCTGATAGGTTCTAACTGCATTCTGTAAATTAATATCAGAGGCCTTATTGTATACTGTAGTAAGTCTTGTAACCTCATTCGCTGATACTTGTAGATGTTCTTTTATTTCAGCTTGATATTTAGCATTAGCCTCATTAAACTCATGTAATTGATTTGTCATTGCGGCATTATATGCGCCAATATATGAGCCAATCTTTTGTAATTGAGCACCAGCCAATTCGACATCTTCATCTGTCTCGATATAATCTCCTACCTGATCAAACCAATCGCTAAAATCTGTTTTACTGCTTCCTGTCCCCATAGTGGTAGTTAATTCTTCTGTTGCGCCTCCAATCTTTGGCGGGGTATATGTTGGTGCGCTACCAAGACCTTCTAAATCTATAATTGCTCCAATTTCACTATCTATGCTGGTATCATCTTCAGCGTTTACATATGTGAATGATGGAGATGACGGTATATCTGGTGGTACTGTAGTAATTGACAGCGGAGATATAGTTGTGTCAGCCATGTTATTATGTAAAGATTGAATTGCGGCATATATTGCCACAAGGTAGGCATATGATTCTGGGAAATTATCTGGAACCTCATCTCCATAGGCAACGCCTGTATCATAAAAGAGCTGAGTTACTACTACATTATTATCACCAGATTCTGCAGCAACTGGAACAGTATGAACCTTTCCATTTAATTCATAGAATCCTGGATTTGTCTTTGAACGGTAGTTTAAACTGTCTACATCTGTTGCATCATACCTGTCGCCTGGATCTATTTGGGTGCACTTTCTTAGTATAGAAACGCTATCATGCTCTCTTGCAACGGACAGTATTTTCCCAACTTTTGCTACAAAGGCATTAGATCCAGAATCAGTAGTGCTACAAAATCTTGCGAGTTCTTCTGGTCTTACTTCAATCGTGCGATGGATAACATCTTTTACGCCATCTTGCAAGAATACTGATAGCTCGGTATTAGTTGGACTCGATGAACCGTCGATTGCGATTCCAGTTAATGCTTCTACTTGTACTTCAAAAGTTGCCAATTATCTTCCTCTCTAAGGTTTGGTTTACCGTGAACGAGATGTAGGCTACCCCTGCGAGGAGTCGAGATGAACGCCTTGAGGGGCAGCCCTTATCTACTTTTTATTTAGCTACCTGCTACTTCAGCTCCAGCAAAAATATAAACATACCAGTTAGTACCATCACTAACTATGTCATATTTATCGCCAATAAGCATACCAGCGCCTGGAGTGATAGTTGAGTGTCCTGTAAGCGGAAGCATTGCGTCAGCATCGTTAGCCGCAGTACTGTCAAAAGCTTGACCATATATTTTACTAGCACCGCCAGTTAATATATGTTCGCTATCATCGCCAGATATTAATGTAACTTTATATCCAGCCTCTATATCACTCAATGAAGGCAGAGTAACTGTTACAGCTGCATCTTTTAATATAAAGGTTTTACCTGAATCGCCAACTTCTAAACTAAAACTAGCTGTCGCTGATTCAACATAATTACCTTCCCATCCAAAAGATGCGCCCATTTTTGCTCTAGCCAT
>Ga0208010_1000798_pt1 | contig 10846 bp, 10 predicted proteins | sample 2_EtaG_FD_184074 | JGI IMG/M metagenome (GOLD analysis project Ga0208010, IMG submission 184074) | Marine viral communities from the Subarctic Pacific Ocean - 2_ETSP_OMZ_AT15125 metaG (SPAdes) (version 2) | ecosystem: Environmental > Aquatic > Marine > Oceanic | place: Pacific Ocean | collected... | reverse complement strand
AGGAGGGAAAGAGGGTAGTGGAAGAGTACGAAAAATATCAACAAACGAAATGAAAAAAGCTCCTATTGTTTTTATAGCGCATAATCGTCCTGATTATTTTATACAGTGTGTAAATTCTTTAGCTGGGCAGTGTGAAGATAGAGAGGTTTTTTGTTTTATAGATGGACCCAGACAACCGGCACAAGACCACCATCTTCATCGTTTAAGGTGGTATCATGATTTGCCCAATATAGCAAAGTGTCGCCAAATATGTCAGGAAGCTATACCGAAAGCTCAAATTTTTGTAGAGGAAAAAAATCTAGGGATAGGGTTGATGCTTAAAAAAGCGCGGGGAAAAGTTTTTGAAACGAACGAATTTATAATTATTGTGGAGGATGATTGTGTTTTCCAGCCTTACTTCGTAAAACAGTTAGACAGGCTTATTGATCTCTTTAGAGAAGATGAAAGGGTAGCGGTGTTAGGTTGTAACGGGGAGCGCGGCTCTCCTTTTTCTTACGAAGAACAAAAAAAGAATAAAAACAAATTAGTTATAATGGGGTGCATGACTTCTTACGTAATGAGAAGAAGCTCCTATAAAAAAATTTCTAATGTGATGAATGGATATTGGGACCTCCTAAAAGAATCGCCAATCTACAAGGAGAGACCAGATGAAAAAATCAGACGATATATGCAGGCTTACGGAGCGTCTTCGAATCTTCCATCAAGTCAAGACGGTTGTATTCAGTCAGCTTTGGTGAGCAAGGGTCTAGTAGGCGTGTCTACATATACCTGCAACTCAACAAACATAGGAACGTGGGGCGAGCACTGCACCCCAGAAATATTTAATAAGTTAGGTTTTGCCAGACATCAGCTATACGATAAATATCAACACGATTTCTTCTGGAATGAGGATGTTTTTCAAGAAATTAAAAAAGAATTAAAAAGGAGGTTTTTAAAATGAACGTAGTATATATTGGTAATTTTAGCGGTCCATCCGGTTACGCTGTTTCCTCTAGGGGATATTTAAAAATACTTGTTGATCATCCCGAAATAAATGTTCAAGTACTCAACAATCAGTGGGGTGCTCATGGAGAGGAACCAGATAATTTAGATAAATATTTAATAAAAAACGAACGAGACGTACCGAGAGACTACATTGTTCTTTATCATGTGGAACCCGGCGAAGGACATTTAGGTGGAATAAAAAAATGGCTGGGCATAGATGCGAAAAAAATAATTAAAAATGCTAAAAAAACATTTGCGATAACCGCTTGGGAGCCTTACGGGGTTCCTAGTGGGTGGAAGGATTTCTTTGGTAAATACATTGATGAAATAATAACTTTTTGTGATTTTCAAAACGAAAACATTTCAACATATATAGACAAGCCCACGCATACAGTCCCCCTCTTAATGACACTTCCCCCAAACTCCCCGAAAACTATTTCGGATAAGTTTAGGATACTGTCGATGTCTCAATGGTCATACAGGAAGGGGTTTGATATCCTTATTCAAGCTTTTTTAAGCGAATTTTTTAACGACACAGAGGTGGAGTTAACAATAAAAACTTTTGGTAGAAACGGAACCCCTCAGGAAAAAGAAGAAATAATTAAAGAGATTCAACAATACAAACTTAATTGTGCCCAACACGGAAAACTTCCGAAGTGCCAAATTAAGTTATGGTACGGGGGAATCCCATCTAGCCAAATAAACACATTATACAACAATACAGATCTATACGTTTCCACAACTCGCGGGGAGGGATTCGGGTTAACTATCGCTGAAGCCCTCTGGAAAGGAAAGAGAGTAATCGTACCCGACACAGGAGGGTATTTGGATTACATTCATAAAAATAATTATTTTATTAAGAGTCGACTAGAGACTCTTAGGTGCGCTAACTGGAGCACAAACTATTCTTCCGACTTTAAACTGGTGGAACCAGACTTTGAAGACACGCGTTCAAAACTAAGAGAAGCCTATAATGACTTCAAAAACAACAAACAAGATTGGACAAACAAACAGGAAAAAAGCGCTATCTTTACACGGAGACACCTGTCCGAAAATAAAATAAAAGAAAAATTAGAAAAAATAATTGGGGCCCCTTCTTCCTCAAAACCCAGAAAACAAACAAAGAAGATGAAAATTGCCCTTTTAACTTTCGAATGTCCTCCAGCCGACTATCGTTCCTTAAGCTTTCCAAATAAAAAAAGATATTGCGAGAAACATGGATATAAATTTTTGGGTTATACGAAGAGACTTTGTGACCGTCCCCCCCCATGGGAAAAGTTGCTATATCTCCAAAAACACATACAAGATTATGATTGGATTTTTTGGTCTGATTCTGATAGTTTTATTATAAATGGAGAAATAAAGTTAGAAGACTATATAAACGAAGAAAAAGATTTAATTATCCAGTTGGATCAAAGCGACCCCGCACTTCAGACAGTAACGTTTAAGGGGGTTTTGGGCGTTAATTCAGGAGAAATGTTTCTTAAAAATTCAGACTGGTCTAGGTGGTTTCTAAACGAATGTTATTATAACCATGGAAAATACAACATACCATTAGATCACAAAGACTGGGAGCAAGGAGTAATAAAACAAATAATAGGTGAGACGGGAGAAAACTACCCTAAACACGTAGAAGTCTACAAAGACGTTGCAAAAGGGTTTAACGTTGCCCCAATGTATGCGACCCCAGAAACTTTTTTGGTTCACTTTCGACGAGGCTTTAGGGAGGGTTATGATTATCTGCTTGATCATATTTTTTAGATACGGGTTTATGTTACGCCAGCGAACAACAAAAAAACAACTTATGTGATATGAGAACATGAAAAAGTGATGGCCTCATTTAGATATGTTATTTATACGTCCATCTTCGGCAACAAGGACGAACTTCTAGATTGTCAGTTTCAAGCTGATGATATAGATTATATTTGTTTTTCAGACGTAGACCTCAAATCTAATGTCTGGAAAGTAGTTCGTAAAGATTTAGTAAATTCCAATTTTTGCAGAACCTCCAGAAAATATAAAATTCTAGCTCATAAATTTCTATCAGAATATGAAGTTAGTATTTTTGTAGACGGGAACTTTCAAGTACGAAAACACCCCAAAGACTTAATCGACAACTTTAAGTATTTATCAGACGCGAACTTAGCCGTGTTTGATCATAACGACCCGCTGATTAGTTTAAATCCTTATCCCCAATATCGTGATCCCAGAAATTGCATATACGAAGAAGCGGTAGCCTGCAAACGGTTACGTAAGGACGACCCCTTTATAATCGACTCTCAAATAGCTAAATATAAATTAAAACAATACCCCAAAAATAACGGTTTAATATCATCAGCAGTACTTATTCGTAGGCATAACGAATCAGATGTTGTTAAAACCATGGAAGATTGGTGGGAAGAAATATGTTCAGGATCCGAAAGAGATCAACTTAGTTTTAATTACGTCGCTTGGATAAATAATTTAAATTTCAACTATATACAAGGGGACATTCGAAACAATGAATACTTTCGCCTATTTCAACCTCATCGCCATAACAAATTGAAATAAGTTGGAACACCAGATGAATTTAATAGAAGAATATCATGAATTTACTTGGGATATGGTTAGAGCTTTACCTAAAGCTTATCATATTCATAATCAAGGACTCCCAGTAGAAGTAAAATGTAAGCCGGGGTTGTCTGAATTATACTATTTTGCGGATAAGGTTACAGAAGTTAGTAAATTTGAGGGTCCTAATGATAAGAACACATATAATAATGAACCTCCAAACTTTGCTTTACAGAATTGGACCCCACCCCCACTAAAGGAAAAATATAATGGGCATGTAAAATTTAAAAGACCCACAGTTACTATTCAAAATAAATACGCTTTAGAATGGAATACGGGAATTTATAATTATTTTCCTTTAGATGTTCTTGGGGAAATATTTGAATTCTTAAAAGAAAAATATGATATTATCTATATTAGACCTAAAGGCGATAGTAAAAATTACTACAAAGATGAAAATGAAATAAAACCATTTAATGACTATGAATTTATTCAAAATTATCATCCTTATGTTTATACAATAGAACAATTTTTAAAACAATGCAATGGGGTCAATAATGGTTGGCCTTTTCGGTTCGTCAGGAAAACCACAATGCCCGTTGGCGTGTCCCCAAATTATAGTTATAATACAATTCAAATGATATTACAATCAACATCAGATAAACATATAACTGTTTCAGGTGGTAATGCTTGTTTAAGTGCTTATTTTGGGGGGGATGTTTTTATATTTGATAGCCCCAAGGGTGGAGGTGCAGGTAGAGGGGTATGGAAAGATAACTCATGGTTATCTTCGTTGGGAAACGCTAATATATTTGGGTTTAATAGTTATGACGAACTAACAAATAAGGTAAAATCAAATTGGTAAAATATGAGTAAAACAGCATTAATAACAGGTGTAGCCGGACTATTAGGCAGTCGTTTAGCAGATTGGATTATTAAAACCCAACCAGATACTACAGTAGTGGGGGTTGATGATCTGAGTGGGGGGTTTAAAGAAAACGTTCACCCAAGAGTAAAATTTCGGCAAATGAATTTGATAGAACACCCTATTGAAAATATTTTTAAGGCGCACAATATAGATTATGTATTTCATTTTGCCGCCTATGCTGCTGAGGGATTATCCCCATTTATTCGTACTTACAATTATGATAATAATTTAAAAGCAACCGTCAGATTAGTTAACGAATGCATAAAACACGACGTTAAAAGATTGGTATTTACATCTACATTAGCAGTATATGGTTATGGTTATGGTGGGGTTTTTGATGAATCACAGCAACCAGCGCCAATTGATCCTTACGGAGTCGCAAAATATGCTTGCGAAATGGATATTCAAATTGCCAATGAACAACACGGTTTAGATTATTGTATAATCAGACCTCATAATGTTTATGGTATTAAACAAAATATATGGGATAAATATCGAAATGTACTTGGTATTTGGATGTTCCAACATTTAAATGGTCAACCTATGATTATTTTTGGAGATGGGAAACAAACAAGAGCATTTAGTTATATAGATGATTCTTTAGAACCTCTATGGAACGCAGCTATAAGACCTGAAGCCAGTAAAGAAATAATTAATTTGGGTGGTATTGAAGAAGTTTCAATAAATGAAGCAGCACAAATATTACAAGGCGTAATTGGTGATGGTAGTGTAAAATATATGGAAGCTAGACACGAAGTAAAACATTCAATCCCAACTTACCAAAAGTCAATTGATTTATTAGGTTTTAAACACAAAATTTCTATGAAAGAAGGTTTAACCCAAATGTGGGAATGGGCAAAACAACAACCAATGAGAGAAAGGTTTGTGTGGCCAAGTTATGAATTAGAAAAAGGAATTTATTCTTTTTGGAAAGTGCCTTAAAATGCCAAATAAACAAAACAAAACATGAAAAACTTTGAAGAAATAATCTCAGGTATACCGGACAAACGTCAAAGGAAAAGCACAACCTCTCTTGTTTTCAAAAAAGACCTTTGGGACTTTTTATCTAAGAATAAATTTTCCGTAGCGCTGGAGATTGGCACTGCCCAAGGATTCACAACGAGAATCATTTCTCAATTTGTCAGTAAAATGTATACAATTGACAACAATATGGATACCATTAATAGCGCAGAAAAAAACAACGAAAAATATTGCGACAACATAACCTACATTTACGGCGATGCATACGATAGAAAATTTAGAGACGTGGACATCGATAAGATAGACCTATGCTTTATAGACGCGGTTCATGACTATAAACATGTTATGTATGACATAGGAACCGCCATTCATCAATCCTCTAACGCCCTAACAATAGTATTTGACGATTACGGCATGTATCCTGAAGTAAAAAAAGCGATAGATGACCTAGTAAAACAAGGCGCGATGGATGTTGTTCAAAAGATTGGAGAAGTCGCAGGTCAATCACCAAGAGCGGGAAAAACCCTTAAAGACAGCGAGGGGATAATTTGCAGCAGGAAGGAAAATGATCAATCGAGTTTGTGAATCAAAAAACGCCAAATAAACACATATAATTAAACAATTGTGAATCAAAAAACGCCAAATAAACACATATTTATTCCGCGTGAAAAGCCTTCAAAAGAAACTGAATTTGTTTTGGTGACTCTTAATGACTTTCCCAAGTGTAAACCAAGAAAGATAATCAAACGATTATGAAAGAGAAAACGCCAAATAAACACATTCGCACTTTTGGTTCCTTGGATTCTTATTCGTTCACCTACGACGACAAAGGGAACGAGTGGCAACAACTTTCTGATAATTTTTATTTTTTAGAGGAAGGCCAAGGAGAAACTCTCTTCTTCAACGCCAAAACTGATAAAAGATTTTTTTACGACTCAAAGGAGTGACTATTTAGCCAATGCTAAAAAACTCTCTTTTTCCTCCATAAAAATCTTTTTTAAAAAAAAGTAAAAAAAGGGGTTGACATTGCTCCCCGCTTCATTTAAGATGGGGTTTCTGGTATGATTACTACATCTACACAAACCACATTGGAACAGTCGGACAACTTCAAGTCCTTCCAGTTCGGAATCAAAGAATCGGGTTTATCCCATATCTTTAATGTCCTGCGAAACCAACTCTATTCAGATAAGGTTTTAGCGGTAATTCGGGAATACTCCTGCAATGCCGTCGATGCCCATACAGAAGTGGGTAAGGCAGATGTTCCTATTAAAGTGACGCTGCCCACACAAATGACTCCCGAATTTAAGGTGAGGGATTTTGGGAGAGGATTGACAGAAAACGAGATTGCTGAAATCTACGCAATGTACGGTGAAAGCACCAAGCGCGGCTCAAACGAACAAATCGGTCAATTAGGATTGGGTTGCAAATCGGCGTTTGCTTACGGTGATAATTTCGTTATCAACTCATTCGTTAAGGGAACCAAAACAACTTACAATGCTTTCATTGATCCAAGCGATATTGGCCAAATCTCCAAGATGGGGAGCGAAAAGACCAAGGAGGAAAACGGTGTTGAAATCGTAATCCCTGTTAAATCTGATGATTTTAGTGAGTTTTATGACAAAGCGGTAGCATTGTTTAAGCACTTCAAGGTTGTTCCCAATGTTCGCGGAGCAAATCAAGATGACCTAAAACGCCAATTGGAAAAGTCTAAAATTGTCATAAAGAAGGACAACTGGAGATTGGTTGAGGGAGATTCCCATGCAATCATGGGGAACATTTCCTATCCGCTTGACTCAAGCGCATTGAATATAGGATGGCAGGACGAAAGAGCAGAGTTGCTTTCGAGTGGAGTTGAGATTGATTTCGATATTGGCGACTTGGAAATCTCTGCGAGTCGAGAAGCATTACAATATACCGAGAGAACCAAGAAGGCAATCATCAGCACCTTGGAGGCAATCTTAAAAGCATTGCCCGATGCGCTTGGGGAAAAGTTCAAAGAATGCGAAACAATGTGGGACGCAAAGGTGTTATACAATGACGCTTTTCGGCATGGAGGTTTCGGCGGCAAGATTAAAAAGATAGTCGATACCAAAGGTATAACTTGGAATAACCGTAAGATTAAAAGCGGGATATTCGATAAGCAAAAATGGAAAGATTCAGACCTTGAATTGAAGATATTTGCTAAACCTCGTCATTATGACAACAAGAGGGTTAAAGGACAGGAGGCACAAAACATTTATGCCAAAGATAAGACTCTTGTAATCATTGACGATGCTCCAACCCATCACGGTAGACTTAATCGTATTGCTCCCTTGATTGAGGATTACGAGGGCAGGGACAAAGATGCGCCGATTTACGAGACGGTCTATTTGCTAAATTACCGTTCGGCAAAAGCACAAAAAGAATTTTTATCAGAAAGAGGCTTCGATTTCCCCGCGAAAAAGTTGACCGAGTACCCCAAGGTTATATTGAGAGATATTTACCCAAGCAACTCGACAGTATCGGGAGGGAGTTCAGCGGTAAAGAACACAAAGCATAGCACGAAGGTTTTCTCCTTGGACAAGGAATGCTCTCATGGCCAATGGCACACTTGCAGAAGTGATTTCTTTGAGTCGGAAACGGTTGATCTCGACAATGATGAAGGCGTTTACATTTTCGTAAGGAAATTCTTCTACGGTGAAAACGATACTCATGCCGAGGACAATCATCCGAGCAAACTGGTAAAGGCAGTCAAGGCGTTAGATAGAGTGGGTATTGATGTTCCAACAATCCACGCTTTCAAAGTTACCGAAAAAACCGAGAAGGCAGTCGAGGGAGACAACTGGACTTACTTTGAAGATTGGGCAAGGAAAGAGTTCCAAAAGAAAATGGAGTCAGAAGGAGTTGAACAGGAATTGTTTGACAGGTTATCTGCCAAGGTTCACGCGAAGAACATTGATCGACTTGACGAGTATTGCGAAGCGTTTATTGAATTGAATAGCAGAGCAGAAGATTTCAAGACAGGATTGCCAGAAGATTCAACTGCAAGGGATTATGTTACCAAGTATTTGGAAATGGCAGGGGAAGATGACGATGATAGCCCTATGGGTAAGTACGAATCGGCATTGAGTAGGTTTAGTGTGAAATCTACACATGGGAATGATAACAACGATAGGTACACAAATCGTGACAATGAGATTGAAGTGAACCGTCGAGGATTTTTCAAGGACATGGAACCGACACATGATTTGAATAAATTGTGTAAGGACTGTATGAAGAAATATCCAATGATGACTTTCATGGATGACAACCATTTTAACTGGCGTTTCACTCCAGAGTCGGTAAAGGAAACCATCAATTATGTGACAATGATTGAGGCAACCTATATCACAAAAAAAAAGATAAGTGAAGCGAAGGAAAACATTTTTGAGTGCGTTGAGAAACTCGAAAAAAAACAACTTGACAAACAAACCCAACTAAACTAGACTAGGAAAGGATATTATACTGATTATGTTACCGTATATCTTAACAGACAACTCGCTGACCATCGTTGTAGATGGTAAAGCACTCACGATGGAAAGTTCAAATCCATCATTCAACGAGGCAAAGAAATTACTTTCGGAAGAAAAGTATAATGAATTGCCTGACTTGTTCGATACGCCAAAGGCAGTCGAACGCTTCGCGGAAGGAAACATCAAGGTTTCTGACGGTGAAGTTTCTTACAAAGGTGAGGTTATTCACAATCATGTTGTGGGCCGAATCCTTGATTTCATGCGCGAGGGTTTACCCTACAAACCTCTCACTCGTTTTGTTGAGAAGTTAATGGAGAATCCTTCTCGCAGGGCAGTCAACGAACTCTATGCTTTTCTTGAGCATAAGAATATGCCGTTGACTCCCGATGGAAACTTTCTTGCATACAAGGGAGTTCGGAGCGATTTCTCTGATTGGCATTCTGGTACTTGCCCCAACAAGGTTGGTGATGTAAACGAAATGTCTCGGAGAAATGTTTGTGACAACGCTAACATTGGTTGCTCTGACGGTTTCCATGCTGGTTCGTTGGATTACGCACGGCAATACGGCAATGGAGGACACTTGATGGTTGTTGAGATTGATCCCTCCGATGTTGTAAGTGTACCATTGGATTGCGATTGCCAGAAACTTCGCACTTGCAAGTACAAGGTTGTTTCTCTTTTCGAGAAGAAACTAGAAGAACCCATGTGCGACGAGTATGGTGATTACGAAGATTGGGACGATGATTCCGAGGATGATTTCGACCAAGACAGTTACGATGCGGGATATGAAGCCGCAAAGAATGATTTAGTGAAGTTCGCCAAAAGCAAACCTAAAAGGGATGCCCAAGGACGCTTCACTAATAGCTAGAGATGTAGTAGTCATAGCGATGATCTTGTTGGAGCATTTAAGGTTTTCATACTTCCTTATTGTAAGTCTCCCTCAAGGTTTTCTCGATTGCTAAAAAACACTTTTAAGAAACTATAAAAAAAACATTTATGACTACTACGACCGTTGAGACATTTTTTGATTCAATCAGAGACAAGGATATTGAAGCGTATAACAACTATTGGGCCGAGTTGAAGCCACAAACAGAGGTTGCTGCTTTCAAAAGATACTTGTTCGCCTTCATGTCAGTCCACACAAGCTGGAAAAACAACTGTAAAGGATACAATGCAATCAAACAATTCAACAAGTGGACGCTCGAAAAAGGAGAACAACTTGAACTCTGGAACTACGATGCGAACGCTTTATTCAAGCGGATTGAAGAAACGAGGGTTGGTATGCAGAACAATCGAACTGATTATATCGGCCTTTTTAATGATACTTTTTGGGACTCTCCTAGTGACTTTATCGTTCGCGGTACTACTGAAAGTTGGAGTGAGTGGCGTGATAGGCTTGCCAAGAAGATTCTTGGGTTGGGTCAGGCGAAAACTTCCTTCGCAATAGAGATGCTTTATCCGACAGAGGCAAAGGTTGTTTGCATGGATACGCACTTGTTTCAAATCTATGGATTGAATCAGACCAAGGACGCTAAAAAGTACAAGACGATTGAAGCGGATTGGATCGAGCGTAGTGAAAAACGAGGACTAGCACCATACATGGCGCGATGCCTATATTGGGACAAGAACCAGAACCGTAAGAACTCACGCTATTGGAGCAAAGTATTAGAGGCATGATTTGGACAATCGAAAAAAGAAAACAAGGTAATGAGATTTGGGTATCCTCCAATGTTCAACTAGAATCTATTTTAGTAGGGGAGGGGTACGAGAAGAAAGAATATAAAAGGTCAATGGAATTGGCCAAGGTTATAGTAGAGGCATTGAACAATTATGAAGATAAAAAGCGCAAGTAATTTTCCGAAAGATGATATTGATGCCATGCGTGAAACCCTGCATGAGTCCGAATGGGAAG
>Ga0208010_1000796_pt1 | contig 10860 bp, 1 predicted proteins | sample 2_EtaG_FD_184074 | JGI IMG/M metagenome (GOLD analysis project Ga0208010, IMG submission 184074) | Marine viral communities from the Subarctic Pacific Ocean - 2_ETSP_OMZ_AT15125 metaG (SPAdes) (version 2) | ecosystem: Environmental > Aquatic > Marine > Oceanic | place: Pacific Ocean | collected... | reverse complement strand
GTAGCACAGGGAGTTGCTGGGGGTGCATTCCAAGGTGGTATGGCAACTGCTCAGGGCGCACCTACGTCTGTTCAAATATACGAATACCTTTTAGGCGGATTCTTTGGCTACTCTCATCCTAATGCGAAGATTAAAGCCGCTAAGAAACATATGAGCGAATTTAATAAAGGCGGTCAATTTGCTGATAGAGAACGTGAAATGACCAGCGTGGATGAATTTGCTTTACTTCCTGAAGAGTCACAGATATATGTAAAAAATTACTTTAATAAACATATCGGTGGACGTTTTAAAACATATAATCCGCAAATGGAACTATTCCCCGATCTTAAAGAAGATGATCCTACTTATGCAGCTGTCTATGCAAAGGCGCGTCATACCGAAGTCATTAAGGAAAGAAGTCTGGAAAAAAGACGTAAAGAATTGATGAATGAGCGTAATGAAGAGCTTACAGAAGAAGATGAAACATTGGCTAAGATTAGGGCAATGGACGATGTAGATGTATTTACTCAAAGTATGAGAGAAGGTGAAATTGCAGCTGAAGTTACGGACAAGACCAGGAATGAAGGTTTATCCATATCCAATGAAGCTGATGTTGTGTATAATCAAATGAGTGAAAAAGAAATAGCCCGTGTAAAAGATGGTGATATAGACTTAATATTTGATATTATACGTGGTGATGGTGATATGGCAAGAGGCACTAAAGAAGCCCGTGATATTGCCAATATGGACAGACCTATAGATGAACAGTTAGAAGTAGATGTTCCTCATCAAATCAAGGACCTCCTTGTAGAGATTGAACAGCACATTGGTGAGAAAGAAACAAGTATAGATGTATTAAGTAATATCGTAGATGTCTATAATAAAGCAAAAAAAGAGACACTTACTTTTGAAAGTTTTATAGAAGATATACAATCAACTTATCCCGGTTATGTAGTCTCCCCCAAAGCAAAACAAGGTGTACGTTCAGTATTTAATCGTATGCAAGTTGAAGAACTGCAACCATATATACACTTTGACCGATTAGGGAATAAACTTGATTACAGAACTACCCATGATCCTATGGGAAAGCGAGTTGCAGATAATAGACCTCCCGCTTCAGATGAAGTACATTTTAAAGCAGAGAATGTTGATAAGCTGGCTGCTACAGCGAAAGAAGCTCCAGCTGAAGTAATAGAGAAAGCTGATGTTAAAATTGTAGAAGGAACTCCAAATACAAAGAGAGCTGCGAGAAGAGGTGAGGGGATTTATGTGATGCGTCCTAATAAAGGAGATAAGATTCCTTTAGTTGATGAAGTTAATAACTTTGGCAATCCATGGTCAGCTAAAGGTTATCAAGGAACAATAAAGGCTAAAGATATTCCTACATCAGTTGCTAACTATAGAGCATGGCTTCGAGGCGAAGCTCATCAGAATATAGAGCCTACGAGAAGACAATGGATATTAGATCAAGTTGATAAAGGCGTCTTAGATAATCAGAAATTGCTTTACTTTAAATCAGGATATCGGAGTCATGCAGATGAGCTCCAGGACTTTGTTAATGAACGTAAAGAAGCTCCAGCTGTTTCAGTAGTTCCAGGCTCATTACAAAAAAAGATGACAGAGAAACTTCCTAAAATTGCAAATCCTACAGCTAAAAAACATGTACTTAAAGAATTAGTAAAAACTAGAATTGCTACTCAATATATTGGCGATGGAAGTCCAAACTCTTCTACTGATAGATATAGAAAAATGTATGCAGAAGAAGGAGTTGCTAATACAGGGAATTATACAGTTTCTGATATAGTATATGTATCATCTAATGGGAAAAGAGGTGGAAGAGTAAATCCTGTTAAAGATGGAGTATTACAAGGAAAGTATCAAAATGTACAAAAAGCTATGGACGCTCATGCACTTATAGTAATGGATACTGCAGATCATTTAAAAAGAACTAAAAATTATAATATAGGAGAGATAGCTCTTGCTGAATATCTTACAGAAAATGGATATAAAAGAGAAGGTAATACAGGAACATGGAAACCACTTAAAGTTGAAAGGATTGAAGAGATAAGGGCAAGCGCGTTAAGATCTCAAAAGTCTGGGGCTTTAAATGTTACCCTTATAGGTAGTACTGCCAAGAAAGGTAAGGGAAAAGATGTGGATGTGTTATATGAATTCCCAGAAATGAATTTTGGTGATTTTGAAGAATCTAGATTATCCCCTAAAGAATTTTATGAAGGACGGTTTGAAGATGCATATTTTGAGGGAGAATTAGCTTCTGTTGATGGTAGGTTTGATAGTATAGTTCAAATTAAAGATACATTTTCAGGGGAAACACAGTTATTTCAAATGTCTCCTGCTCATCCTGAAAAATTATGGAATTATATAGGTACAACAAAAAACAATAGAATCTATCAGAATATACAGGCAGCTCCTAAAATAGATTTATTGGCTAAAGAAGCTCCAGCTCAAACAGGTTTTAAAGTATTCGGACCCAATATCCGTGTTAATGAAATAAAGTCTACCAAGTACGGTGATCGCATTGTTGATCTATACGATACCAGATATGACAAAGAATTAAATTCTTATGTAGATGTAATGAAACCATCTGACTGGTGGAATCTTGCAGTCAACCTTGATGAAAGAAACCGTTATGCTAAAATTCCCAATAAGGACAAAGGTACAGAACGTGTATATCCGTATCACCCTGAAGCCAAACTCGAGAAATGGGATGAAGTAGTTAAAGAACTTCAGAAAGTAGACCCAAAAGCCAGAAATCATATTAGAGAAGATTTTGATGATTGGGCTATGGCGTTTGTGCGGACAGAGGGGTTTAATTTTGAAGGCGGATTTCCAAACTCAGAAGTAGGTAAGAAAGCATGGGATATATATCGCAAGATGGTTATGTCAAACTTTCTTTACGAACCTTATGCGCAGTTTAAAAACGCTCCTGATAGAGTAAAACGTGAATCTCTTTTGGCAAGTAAAGGTATCCCATTAAGGGAAGAAGATTTCTTAGATATTGCACCAGATGGTACTATCGGTTTTGTTATTGTAGATGACGTTCCTAAAGGAAATCATAAAACCAATACTGTAGGGACTTCGCATCCAAAATTCTATACCACAACAGATGGTAAAACTAGGGACAGTGGCAAACCCTACGAGAGTCTGATAGATGGTTGGATAACATTACCTGAGAAAATCTTTTCACGCATAGTTAATACTGAAGGTTTCCCTGAAAGTACATCAAGAATTAAACCAACTGTATGGGCTTGGGTAGATGGTAAGCTATTTGCTATTAAAGGCGGTTTACATCCATCCCATGCTGAATACGATAAGGCAACTGGTCAACCTAATGTAGGTATAGCAGCAATAAGCTCAACAAAGGTATTGCCTGATAATACTGAAATATACTGGGGTGAAGCGGGCAAAGATAAAAAGGGTAATGCTGAATATAGGTTTAAAGATAAAAAGGGTAAGAAAGTAAAGACCAAAGATTTAAAGCCCGTTAAAATCAATATTAAAGATTTACGTATTGATTATGGCGTAAAGGAAGATGAACACGCATATGAATCACAAACTATTAAAAAGCAGTTTCATGTACTTTTAAATGAGTTGCAAGTATCAAAAGAAGGCTATGAGTCTTTAATGAATGAAGCGTTTGCTCCCGCTATTGATGGAGTAAAGGAAGCTAATCAAGTTGTAAAAGCCCTAACCAAGAATCCCAAATCTCCTATCCCTGGAAATTTCCATATCAAAGATATAGGTGACGCTGAGTTTGTTTCTATTGTAAATGATCCATACCATCCGCTTTTTAAACAACTACTTATGCATATGACCAAGGAAACAAAGTATAATGAATATATAGACTCCTTTGGTGAAGAAAATAGTTTAATAGACATAGCTGATTATACTACAAGATTACAGAGGATAGCTAAATACAGTGATTTTGATCCCGTAGCAACCATGTGGGAACCTGAACTTTATCAAGCAATGGTATTGAGGTATCGTAAAATTAAATATATGTATCCCAAGTGGAAATATTCTGCATCTTCTTGGGGAGCCGGTGTTGATCCCATAACAACATTAAAACATGGACAAATAGGCGAAGGTACATTCAAGCTTGGTCATTCCATGCGGGATAAATTTAAAGTCAGGTGGGGTAAAACCGATACTGAACAGAACTTGGGTGAATTATGGGATGCATATAATACGGCAGTAAAGGATAAGAAACTTACGGAAGCTAAGAGCTTATCAGATATGTTAGATATAGCCGTAATGAGAGTTCCATCATCCGCAGTAAGCGGTACAAGAATGCTCAGATTTGACGGATTTATAGAAAACTCCAGCAAAAAGCCAGACCACGGTGCATATTTGAATCCCAAAGACCATTTCTATTTAGATGGTATGGATGTAGATGGTGATAAAGTATTTATGTATCAAGGTCTTCCTAAGGCGTTTCGTGACCAGATACGTAAAAATAAGAATGAGCAATCTATGAAAATAAATGGTAAGGATGCTACATATGCCAATAAATCAAAAGAGTTGAATGAATTGTTTGGTACGGGAAAGACACCAGCCCTTATTAATAGTAAAGTAAGTCAGTATCTTCCATCGTCCTTAAGAAAAGCCGGTATATCATCGTATAGTGGAAAACGAGGTATGGGAGCAGTAGTCAATGCTAAAACTATGCTGAATTATATAACTGCTGATATTATTAAAAATAGAGGCGGTAAAGTACAATTAGATTTAATGAAAAAAGGTAAAAAGTATGGTACTGTTACTCTTGAAACTTCTGAAAAGAAACTTGATGAAGTTAGGGGTTACAGAAGGCTTTCTGTAGAAGCATCAAGTAGAACGGCAGATAGTTCTAATTATTGGGAAATGATGACTCCCTTAGAAATGAGAGAAGTCTTATTGAAAAGTGCTTTTAATAAGATTGTAGCCAGGGACAATAAGGGAAGGGTCATTGATTTTAAATATAAAGATATAGTTGACACAGATTATGGCAGCTTATATGAAGTCAATAACAAGTTATTCGGCTTTAACTATAAAACAAACAGACAGTGGAATATAGAAGAAGTTCAAAAAGCCATGGATGGCGCCACTTCTACTGAGGATAGAATGAACTCCTTGTTGTGGCTTTCAAATAGAATGTCTGCTAATGCTATTAATCTTAAGTATGCAAAAGGTAATAAAGAGTGGAGAAAACTTGTTAATACACTCAATGATACTTGGAAAGGGGATAAGAGCGTAAGAGATGTTCTCGTAAGAAAGAAATTTATGGTTCGTCCTACATATCTTGAAACAGATGGAATTGAATTACAAAAGAGAATAAACGATACTAAAAGTAAAAATGCAGATATAGACAATATAGATATTGAAGGTTTAAAGTCAATGGGATTATCAAACAACCCCAACCTTGACCCACGTTGGCAGAAGGTATTTGATTCTGCTTGGGCAGATAAGGTTGTTCGTCCTATGGAGCCATTAAAGGAATCTAAACTTATTCTGAATGATGCTATGGACATTTATAGTGCCATAGTTGTATCTAAACGTGGAGAAAAACTATTTAATGCTATTGTAAAAGCTGGTAGATCAGAAAAAGATGCTCATGATTTCTTAGGTCTATTAGCCGAAGAGGCAGTACTTACTAAAACAAACTGGCGTAATGCAAGACAAGGGAATAAGAATAAGTTTTTACCTGCAAAATATGCTCTTGATGATGTTGAAAGATCAATGAAAAAGGTAAGCCGCGCCATTAATGATAGAGCAAAAGAATTAGGTATAGAAACAGACCTAGCCCTTGATTACTATTATACCTATATGATGAGCACCTTATATCCACAACCGTTTTCAAGTCAAAAGTCTAAAAAGATTATAACTGATTGGTTAAGCGAACAGGAAGCCAGGGAGAAGCCCAACAAAGAGATGGTGGAATACTATAAGAAAGCCCTTGATAATTGGAGCAAGTTCTATAATAAAACAAGCTTACTTCGTTTTCCATTTGAGACTAAAGAAGTCCCTGAGCGTATCAAAAAGGATTTTATACAGGGTTTTGCTAAGATGTGGAACGTAGTACGCAGAGATAAGCCACTTGTTGATACAATGAAAAAAGATGCAGAAGCATTAATTCCTGAAAAAGTGGAAATTGGAGATGCTGTTACTAGGTTGCAAAAGGAAACAGAATCCAAAATTGTTCTGGAGCGTTTCTTTGACAATATCTTTAAGGGTAAGAAAATGGAAGACATTCCAAAGGATAAGATACCTGAAGATATCCCCCGTGTAATGGATATGCTTGTTGAAGATTTAAAGGCTATGCCTCCTGAATATGCTACAAGTATAGAAGAAATGTATGCTGGATATGGGCTTGAAGGGTATGGAATCGCTCCTAGAGTATCTGAAGCTACATGGAAAGATTTAAGGCAATTTCAGAAATTTGTAAGAACCACAAGAATAGCAACTGCAAAAGTTCCGCGAGTTAAGAAGGCGTATTATCTTGCGTTTCCAGAGCGATTAGGCGAGAAACAGCTTGCCTATGATATGACACAAGTTTATAAATACGATATTCCCTATAATTATGCAAAAGAAAAAGTCGGTTTTGTAAATATACGTGTTCCTTTCAGTACGTTTCAGTATTTGAGTGAATCCTTTAATCAGATTTATCAGTTTGAGAATGCTTATAAAGAAGCAGAGCAAGAAGAGATTCAAAGAGCATATGACTGGAGAGATCAGATACTTGGACTTGATAATGGGACCACAGAGTTTGCACAATTACATAGGGCAGCTATCTCAAGAAAGTTATCTAAAGGTGGTGAAGTTTCAGGAACTCCAGAGTCCAAAGCAAAACGTCAAGAGCATTATAAAAAGTTATGGGAAGAATACAAACCTATATATGATGAGTTAAAGAATAAAAAGTATAAAATTACTGAAGATGGTAAATCTAAAGAAAAGTCTGGCGAAGAAGTCATGCAATGGATTATTGATAAACATGAAAAGACTTTTGATAGAATATATAAAAAATGGGTAACAAGCAGAATTGACTGGAGCATCATAGATGATGCTGAAAAAAGAGACTATAATGGTATAAAAGACCATCTTGTGCGTTTTAATGAATATGGTAGAATGGATGTAAATAGAATACAGAGAATGGTATTGGATGCAGCGTCCTTTGGTAAAAAGAAACAATTCGAATCATTAGTAAACCAAACATCGCTTTCTGTTGATCTTTTAAACAGAATGCAGTATGAAATAATTCTAGAAGAACAAGTTGCTAAAAAGAAACTTAAACCAGATTCTATGGAAGCAAAGCGTTATCGTGAAAGATTAAGAGCGCAGAAAGACCCGAAAGGTGATGACCAAGCATCTGCTTATAAATCAATTGGTAGGGTAAGAGAATTTTATTGGCCTCAGATGATGCATATGGCTACAAGAAAAAGCCGTAGGGAAGTCAGGGAATTTGTAAATGAACAGATAGGTCTTCTGAGATCGGAGGCTGGTAAGTATGCGGACGATATTTTAAATATGTCTAAGCTAAGCATATCCAAGGATGATTATAAAATAAAAAAGAAATGGATGACCAGCAAAAGCACTAAGGATAATGTTGAATATTTACTTAATGGTGAAATCTCTAAAGATGAATTCATAGAAAGATTTGTAGCTAAACAGGAAGTGGACTATGAAAATTTCTTAGGAGGTCGTGTATCAGAAGATGGCGGTGCAAGTAAAACGGCTACTGAATGGCTACTTGCAAATAAAACCGATTCTAGAATATTTGAAAATATAGGTTTTAATGAACGTCCCGGTACTGGTAAAGCAAGAGGTGAGAATCCTATGCCTGGATTCAGCCTAGACTTTGATGTAGTAGATGCTTATTCTAGCCAATGGGTATCATCCTTTCATAAAAATCTCACAGCTTTAGTTTCCCACAAAGCTATAGACAGATTCAAGAGAAAGAACAAGATTCTGAAAGAAGATGATATGAAAGATTGGGAAAACTTTATGAAGATGTATGCTAGGGATGTTATGGGTTATGCATCTGTTTTCTCATCTGATTTAATAGGTTTAAATAAAGACCAAGTGAAACGATATAGAGCTAGGGTTAAAGATTTTGAGAAAAAGCCAGATAATTTAATAACCCCTGAAGACATGAAGGATCACAAAAAACTCAAAGAAATATTACGAAGGGACAATCGTTTAAAAAAGGTTAAGAAAAGTGTTTATTATAAATTGAGTGATGAGAATGTTGCTAAGAAATTAGAATGGATTGCTTTTAAGCTTGGCGGTAAGGCTAACCCAAAACTTCCTTTAGTTGGAGAATTGCCAAAAACCGAACAAGCAAGAAAGTTAGCTTTAATGAATGTGGCTAAAAAGATAGGTGCATTTGAAGCTAAATGGTCTCTTATATCACTTCTGTCTCATCCAAAAACAGCTATGGGTAATATAATGGGTGGTAGTGTGAATACTATATCTCGTAATGGTATTAGACATTTTGCGAACACAAAAGATAAGCCTTTTCTGTATAACATATTTAAGGGCGGTAAACTGAGAGATGGTACAAAAATAACGCCCGATAATGTTAATGTATGGTTAAATAGGTTTGCTGAAGAATCAGGTGCCTTGGAATCATTTATTGTATCTGAAGCCCAGTTAGAACGTGGTTTTCGTGGAACCAAAATGAAGGGCTTTGCAAAAGAATTTGTAGATGAATTAAAGAAAGACTACAATATGCCCGATCAGTCTGTATATGACTTGGCTAAAAAACACGGTTTAAATAAGGCAATGGTCGATGGCGGTGCATGGTTCATGCGTAAATCAGAACGTATGCTAAGAAGAGATTCGTTCTTGTCTCACTATTTGAATAACTACGAGATACTTTCAGGTATAATACCAAATTTAAAGTTTGATAATCCCTATCTGTTAAGAATGGCGACTGAAGGTGTTAAAGCCACACAGTTCTTATATCATGCAAGTGCAAGACCAGCTTTTTCTAGAACAGCTACAGGAAAGATGCTTACCCGTTTTATGCCTTTTGCCTGGAACTCAATACGTTTTAGACGATTAGCTTATCAGAGAGCTAATATTTACGGGTTTGACATGAATACGGCTCCCGGTAAAAGATTTCAGAGACTATTAATGTTAGATGCTTTTGCCTTTGCTCTGGCTAATATATTTGTATCATCTATATTTGATTCAGCATTACCACCGCCTATGTCTTATATGCAAGATACGGCAGATTGGTTGTTCGGTGATGAGAAACGAAGAGAACGTGCTTTCTTTAACCAATGGCCTCACCCCGCACTTGCTCCTTTATCAACCGTTACCGGTCCTTCATTAAGACTTGTTCTTGGACCGACAAAAGCTCTTATAAACAATGATTGGGAACCATTTCTAAATTATCAGCTTTGGACTTGGGCGCCATTTGGCAGATTTGGAAGAAGCCTTTATAGAACAGCAGAAATACCTGAAATGTGGGTTGAAGAGATGACTGGTATTCCTATTCATAGGGCATCGCAAATGTTGAAAAAAGCGCGGAAGAAAAAAGAAGAAGAGGAGGAACTTAAAAATGCCGCCTAAATTTAAAAGAGATTTCGGTTTTAATATTGAAGAGCCTTCATCTACAAGGGTTGATATTCCTATTCCGCAGGAAGAAAATCCTTATGCATATGGTTCAATTCAAAAATCTGATTATAATCTTATTGATAAAATAAGTAATCTTTTTCCAGATACAGGACCAACGGGTTTATTAAAAGGTTTATACCGTGGTACTGATCGCAATTTATTTGGTTTGTTACCATCTGGTAATTATGAAACTCCATCTCCTGAAGCTGATTTAGGTAAGGATATGTCTATAATAGTTGATCCACTTACCATTGCACGAGGTTACAGAAGTTTAAATAAAGCTACTGCGCCAATGAGAGCCAAAATGATTAGACAATCATCTACAAAGAGAATACATAGTAAAAATTACGACTTACTAAATAAGCATTTTGATAAACTTGATATACCTATAGACTATGTACATCAAAAGCCTTTACAGGGGACGGCTGGTAGTTATACATCTGGTGCTTTTGAAAATATAAAAATGTATATCCCTGATAATTGGTTTAAAATGAAACCTTATAAAAAAGGTGCTTCTGATACATTAATACATGAAAAAGTTCATGCTTTACAAAAACATAAAGGGACTACTAATATGATTTTTGACCCAGCAAAGTCATGGAGAACAAACCAGAAAAACCTGGGTATCACACGTGGTATGGATTTTGACCCTAAGGCAACTTTAATGGATTTTAAAAATTTACCAAACATGGGTAAGGCTATAAATAAGCAGCAATGGAAAGCCAATGTAGCCAAATTAGGTTTAAAATGGAGAGCCAAAAGGGCTTTATCGGATACATTTCATCCAGGATCTTTGGCTTTTAAGACAAAAAGCACATTAGAACGGAGCTTTAGCGCTCATCATAAATATGTAAGTAGACCGCTAGAAGTTGAAGCAAGGGTGGGTTCAATTTGGGGGTCAAGTAAATTAAGGAATAATAGACAATTGCGAGATTTACAAAAATCTGGGTATTCAAATAAACAAATAGAAGGATTGTTGTGGAATTTTGATAAAACTATGAAAAGAATTGAGACACAAAATGTATATGATAATTTATTTAGATTCGGCGACGAGGGTTTCGGAAAATCCGAATGGTACATAGATAATTTTTCGGATGCTTCATTATTAGACAAAGTTAAATGAAGGATGAAAAGTAACCCCTCTTTTTTAATTATGCATACTTTCTATCGCATTATGAAAAATACGATTTCTAAATCCACATATTGTTGAAGATAGACTAGGTACTTTTCCTACTTCTAGCCCTCTTTTTGTACTCTCGGTTG
>Ga0208010_1000794_pt1 | contig 10869 bp, 13 predicted proteins | sample 2_EtaG_FD_184074 | JGI IMG/M metagenome (GOLD analysis project Ga0208010, IMG submission 184074) | Marine viral communities from the Subarctic Pacific Ocean - 2_ETSP_OMZ_AT15125 metaG (SPAdes) (version 2) | ecosystem: Environmental > Aquatic > Marine > Oceanic | place: Pacific Ocean | collected... | reverse complement strand
AGTCACTTGCCTACATTTCTTCTTGTATTGTATTTCTGGGTGAGATGCTTTGAAGTTTATTACGAGCAATACCTGTAGATGATACCATGCATATACACTACGTGATGTATATTTAATATTCTTATGTCTTGTCCAATTAGCCTTATCCTCTGCAGATTCAGCAAAAAGTCTAACTGGTAATTTATATTTGAGAAATCTCCATTCATTATCACCAAGTATCATAATATTACCTCCTTAAATATATGAGAAAGACCACGCTTATAAGGGATGGTGGTTTTAGCCCTAACTTTCTCAATTGTTAGGTGAACTATGTGTTGCGGGACACTCCACGTTCCTAATCAGGGGATTCCAAGCGATAAACAAACTTGGACCTCCTTTACGTTAAGTTCGTGAATATAGTCCACCTAAGTTAATACTATTCCTTTGACCTTTAATTTCTTTGATACTACCCAATAATGTGGGATATTACAAGCATCTACTCGATACTTGACTCCCCACCCGTGCCCATTAGCTCTAAATAATATTTCTCTCTCTTTAGCTGATGCAGCATCATTGGGGAAATTCTTTGGTACATTAAAACCTTTAGCATATCTATACTTATTACCCATACCACCACGTGATTTGGGTCCTGTTTTCTTTTTTTCAGACATATCTACCTCTAAGTTATAGCGTGACAGGCTTTACAACCCTAACTCACTTAATTTTGTCACGCTTGCTCGTTGTTAATAAAAATGGGATATCACTACCCTTTCTGTGAAAGGACAGGTGTGTAAACCTGCAAGGAGAGAGCGGATAGGTGATATCCCGTAAATAAAAATGGGCGAAGCAAGCAGTTCCCGAAGGAGTTCTACAGCGTGTAAATGACAAGCGTAAACAGCTGCCATACTTTGTCATTGCAGAAATATGCATCTGCTCCACGTGACTAATGGGAAAAAACCATTATCAACTTCGCCCCTTATATTTAATGAGTCTGTCACGGTTTGGTCCATAGTACCGCAAAATTATCCCGAAGTCATCAACTTCGACAGACTCACCCGATTACAATCCTATCAAATAATAAATCATATGAGCACTAAGATAGATTACCGCAAACATCAAAAAGATGTAAAGCAACCTTGTTCCTAATGTATCATCATCACCATTTGCCTTTATTAACCGGTACAGCAGACTCCTCATTGTAACAACAATGAAAGAGCATAAGCACCTGCAAAGATGACAGTGCCATAGATTGCTACAGCCCTTACACCTCTACGTGTCTTGCGGGAATACAATAAAGATCGTATAAGACTAAAATAACTACGTCTTCTACGTCTTGGTTGCTTTTTACTAGAGCCTACCATTTCAAATAGGTTCTCTATGTCTTCAGAGAGTTTTCTCTGCATATTACCATATCGGTCAATTTGATCAAAATTCTGACCGACCATAGAGCCTAAATCACTTACTAGCTCTTCTAGCTTATATATGTTTGTATCACTTTTACCAATCATAGTTGCTAATTGCTCTATATTCTTCTCTAACTTTTTTATTTTCATATTAGCTTTATGAATTGCTGTATTTTTGTATGGTTTCCTACCTGATTTTCCGTTTCCAGCCATGATTACCTTCCTTTCTTGTAATGTCTTTGCAGTACAAGTGTTGCGTCTTTTGTTAACTTCGTATCACTAAACAGTATTCTCATACCGTTCCTCAAGTGAAATCCTTGCTGCTTATTAACAACAAGTGGTTTGTCTATCATATAGATAAACTCAATGATGAATTTGCTAATGTTCATCGCTTTCTCCTTTTTATTATTAATTTGATAGTAATGTTCATCGCTTTCTCCTTTTTATTATATGGTTGAAGTGAAAAGAAATACCCTGATAAGTAGCTCAATCAGTACAATTGGTGTTAGCATCATGAGATGACTTGCGTCCCTTTCACGAGTGTTTTTGTACTGATGTGAGCTACTATCAAGGATTGTCTACATATTCCCTTTTCTGGATTTGTTGAGTCCCAAACGTGCCAATATTTTCTGACTGAATGACTGTTTGGTAACAACCGGTGATGTAAGTGGGTTTTTATAGCGTCTTTCGTGAAGTTTCGCAATCTTGTCCTGTAGGTGCCCTTCAGCCTCTACTCTCTTTGCGTTAAACTTCCTTTTGTTTTTACGCTTATTCCACTCACTATCGCTGATATTCTTCTTATGATGTTTAGAACGTGCCATTAGGCTCACCTCCTTTGATATTAGTAGGTTTGTATGCTAATGCTTCCCGGAATTGAGACCACATAGAATAGTTGACATCATTCGCAAACTTTACAGAATCAAAATGATCTCGCATTTGTTCATTACTATCCCAGTTCCTTTGATATTCTTCTGAACATTCTTTGGAACAGAATAGCCTGGTCTTGCCAATACCTCGTTCTCTTTCATGAAAAGTATCTTCTACGACATAAACTTCACAATCGTAAGGATACTTTATAAGGTCTTTACAATCATCGCAATGAGGCAATGAATGCTTCACTTTAGAGAGTGATCTTATAATCTCAAGTACTCTGTCCTCAAGCTCGTCTAAAGTGATGATATGACTCTTATTAATATTTATACTGGATGAGACTATATTGGCTCTCTCCCGTTCCGCTTTTGCAAGCCTACGCTTGCATATATCCCAAATTATAAATCCCCAGACAACAAATGCTATCTGAGTAACAATGACTGTCCCTATTAGTTCAATCATCTTTTACTTTCTCCTTTTGGCTATTTTGTACCAGATTGCCAATAACTGTGATTTAGTGAACTTATTACCTCTTGAGTTCCCAAAGTAGCTGTTATGCCACTTTATTAACTCATATCTACGCTTAAATGGACAATTATCCATAATTTCTCCTTCCTATTATGAGACTCTAAAGCGTAATGAAAAAATAACCAATGAACTACACATAATGCTGTACTTGGCGGTTATTAGTTGTTATTCCAAGTGTTATTTAATCGCATTATGTGCTGATGTTGTTCATTGATTATTTTGGACTACCGATCATGACGGTCTTTACCAGACCCTCCGATAGTGTTAGGGGATATGATTAATCACCCAAGGTCTGTACAAGCCTTCCCAGGCTTGCGGACGTATTCCGCTACGTATATCTGTGTACTATATCCCCTAACCTTACCATCATTGTCCTTTGGACGATTGGTAGGGGTTATTACACCGTCACGTTTTTGTAGGACGTAATTGGCATTCTCTACCAATCCTACTTTCGTGCCCTTAATGAGCTTATTAAGGGTGGCAAGTTTAATAACCGGTGGGAAAGTGTAATTGGGATCATTATCACACACCAGTTTGATGTTAGTAGTGTATACTCTCTTGCCATCCTTAATAACGGGTCTAATCACTTGTCTCATCGTGACGGTTCCGTCATCGTTAGTGGTCTTTTCAATCACTTCTTCACACTGATTAGTGTTAGCGATACTGAACAGACGTTTTATTGAATTACCCATAATCAATCTCCTTATGTTATGATTGAGTATTATTGATGTTCCAAACATACTAATAATACATACGTTTAATAAACGTAAGGTATTACTCTACTGACGTACGCTTGGGTAGTCGTGGGGGACGCACACATACACACCGCTGAAGAGCACTCATTGGGGACACACAGAAGGGAATACAACTAAGAGACTACGATGAATCCCTTGAGTGGTCTTATGATTCAACCGAGCCTGCTAAGAGAGCGAGTAAGCCGTGGTAAGTGAGACCAGCTTATGTATAGTGTGTGCTTACACTACGCAGTAGCTACGCATAGCTTCTATGCTTAGTACTATGCATAAGGTGGGATCACGAGAACAGTGCTTCAGCACCTTACTCGTGAGAGTGCACAGCTCGGTGAATCAAACGAATGGGGATTCAACGTAGTTGTGACCCCAAGGAGTGAAATTCAGCGGGGTGGTGTGCAAGTATTATCCCATACACCCATTCTACATATATTTTTTGGAAAGGGGTACGAGCCTAGTTGCTTCTTAAACGGTTACTTTAGATGGAAACAGGTAACAGGTAACAGGTATGGAAGATAACCTCAGAATATTTTTTTGTTGACTTTTAAATATTTTGGTTATAAATTTATTTATGTTAGTTGTTTTGGGTATGAGATGTCTTTTCTCACTATTGATGCACCAACTGTGATTGAATATAGTGAGTAACTATGACTTCTCAAAGTATTTGGATGACAATAACAGTTTAAATACCGGCAAGTTATGGTCGGATGTAGCTGCGATCTCCGGTTTTTACAGGACGAAGAGGAGAGAAGACTTGTACAATGCTGTGACTACTTGGTATTATGAGCATATAAAGTCGGAGAAGGAGAAAAGTAATGCCACTACCTAATTTATGTTTTGAATGTGATAAGCCTTTAAACTTTGATGAGGTGTATATCTGCCAGAATTGCTTTGAAGAGCAGTTAATTGACGAAAACCACCGTACAAAGGGCAATCCAGAGGCTGGAATAGACGAGAAAGACGAAGAAGATGGTAAATAGGGCTGCAAAACGCAGGAAAGATGATAAAAGGGCTAAGGATCATGATTTGGATAAGTATGGGCGTACTCCCGCTCAGATTAGGCGAAATAAAATACGGAGGGAACGTAAAAGACGTGACATCTTTCGATCAGGTAATTAAGGAAGTCTTTAAGCATGAGGGTGGTTATGTGAATGATCCGGATGATCCGGGTGGGGAGACCAAGTATGGTATCTCCAAGAAGGCATTTCCCGATGAGAACATTAAGAAATTGACTAAGCAGCATGCTGCGAAGCTCTATTATGACAAATATTGGATTCCATCCAAGGTGCATATGCTTCCAAATGACCTGTGGGCTATATATTTCGATATGGCAGTCAATATGGGTACAAGGAGGGCAGCTACTATCCTTCAGAAAGCCTGTAATCACAAAAACAAGGTAAAGATTAAGGTGGATGGCAGAATGGGCAAGAATACTGCTAAATCTGCAAAGATTTTAGAACCAGAGAGATTAAGAAGCTTTAGAGTGAAATATTATGCTGATTTGGTGACAAGGAAGCCTGTATTAGAGAAATACTGGTTTGGTTGGTACCGGAGGGCTTTGGCAGTTTGATTTCTCCTCGGCTAGTGGCTCAGTCCTTCCTGAGCAGGGTGGGTTGGTGGAAACCTCTTTATGTATGAAGTAACTATAAATCATAAGGCTGGGAAGAGGGTATATCCTGTTTATACGCAGGAAGAGGCTAAAAAAGAGGGTATTAAGTATGTTTACTGGAAACATGCTCAAGAAGGGGATTATGGCTGTTCTGATGATGGGAGGGTATCTGAGTGCTATTCAAGGAAAACTCCTCCAAAAGGGAAGGTATCTTCCTCTGGTTATGATTATCTCAGATTTGGAATGGGGACCACATGGGTGAATAGCCCCGAGTTTTATGTGAAAGGCAGGTTGAGTGTGCATACCTCTAGTGGAGAACATTCATTTACCAGGGATATGCGGACAAAGAAGGCAAAAAAGCTTATAGACCTAGTAGCTAGGAATACTCCTGTAGCAGAGGCTATACAGAGGGTTATTGGTCCTAGCAAGAAGGCGGATTGGGACAAATGGTTTAGAATAACAAGATCAAGGGAGTTTAAAAAGAACGTGGATGCAGATAGAGAAGCTATTCTTCAAGATGCTGGTATTACTGATGATGCCCTCGCAGAAGCTTGGATAGAGTTAAAGAGGGATGCAGAAGCTTTAGGTGACAAAAAAGAGCAGTTGAGACTTAGACGGGGTATACTGCAAGATTTGTCTGGATTTAAGGGTTGGGGCAAGGAAGATAAGGTCAGATTGAAGCATGAGCAGATAGAGGGTGTCTTTGATTCCAAGATGCTGGGTGAAATTATGCAGATAAAGGGTGCATCAAAGGAAGCGGAGGGTACTGTTGAGCAACTTACTCAGTCAACCAAGTCTGACGAATCTTGATGGCGAAGAGAAGTATCATTTAATACAAACGGGTCTGGAACTTGCTCGTAATATGGGTAAGTTTGGTCAGACCTGTTTTCCTAAAGCCCTCAGAAGAACAATCCCTGATTTTCATCAGGAGATATATAAAGCTATCCTAGATGATAATCAGAAGAGAGTTATGATAGCAGCTCCTAGGGGAACTGCCAAGAGTACGGTCTGTAGCCTGATCCTTCCTCTTTATATGGCTACATTCAAGCAACCCAAGGATGATTTGTTCATAGTCATCATATCTGAGTCCCAAGCACAGAGTATTAACTTCTTATCCAGGATAAAGTATCATTTAGACCATTCTGAGGTGTATCGGACCCTATATGGAGCAAAAGGTAGTGATACAGCTGCTAAATGGACGGGAACTGACATTGTTCTCAAGAATGGGACAAGAATGGTAGCCGTGGGTACAGGACAGCGTGTCCGTGGCTTTATTCAGGGAGATACCCGTCCAAACTTGATTATAGTGGATGATTTCGAGTCAGAACTGAATGCTGCCACCCCTGAAGCTAGGAGTAAGAATAGGAAGTGGATGACGGAGGCTGTTATCCCTTCTCTTGCCGATGATGGAAGAATTATCATGATTGGGACGGTTATTAGCGAGGATTGCTTCATTTGCTGGGCAAAAGAGTCTTCTGCGTGGAAAACCTTGTGGTATTCGATATGGGACGAGAATGAGAAGCCTATATGGAATGCGAGGTTCCCAAAGGAAAGGATTATACAGATAAAAGAGGAGTTTGAGAGTGTTGGCAACCTGAATGGGTTTTATCAGGAATATATGAATATAGCACAGTCTCCGGATGATGCTCCCTTCAAACCAGAGTATATCAAGTTACATCACTATGATTACGGAAGGAGAGAGGGGCAAAATTGCTTGATAAAGAAACAGGGGGAAACAGAGCATGTTAAACCTATTGAAATTTATTGTGGGATTGATCCTGCTAGTAGTCTTAACCCTCGTGCAGACTTTTTTGTTATTTCTGTCATTGGCATTGATAATGACAATAACAAGTATATCGTTGACCTATTCAGGAAGCGTATCTCTCCTGCGGACCAGCCGAGTAAAATTATCGAATATTTTAAGAAATATCATCCCAAAAGGATGAAAGTGGAAACAACTGCGTATCAGGAAGCGTTGAGAGCAAGTACTCGATCTCTCATGTTAAAAGAGAATCTATATATCGCTGGTTTAGAGAAGGGTATTAAACCCAGGACTAGGAAGTCAGAAAGATTGATCAGTCTTGTTCCTATGTTGGCTAAAGGGGAGTTTTTCTTTAGACCACAGGATTTGACGGCACAACAGGAGTTCTTATCTTATCCGAAGGGTAGGAACGATGATATACTAGATGCTATATGGATTGCCCTAGAGGGAGCAACTCCTTGTAGAAGGAAAAAGATAGAAAAACAGGCAGATGACGGTTTGGGAAAGAAACTACTTGATTGGATGACAATGTAATGGTAAATTCGCCCGGATATCTACACTAAATGGCATACGGCAAAAAAGCTAAATCAGGGAAGAAGAAGGTCGAAGAGACCCACGAACTCTTTAAATCTTACTCTAATAAGAGAGAGCCATGGGCGGAGCACGCTCAGGAAGATAAAGAGTTTAGGTTAGGGAGGCAGTGGTCCAAAGAGCAACGTATCAAACTTGAAGAGAGGGGACAGGCTGCGGTTGTTGTTAATAGGATACATCCTGCTGTAGAGGCTGCGAAAGCCATGCTTACCTCAGAAAAGCCCTCTTTCAGGGTTTCTCCTCGTGAGGATAGTGATAATAGGGTCGCCCAGACCATGAATGGTATCCTAGAGTATATTTGGCAGATTTCTAGCGGGGACGATGCTCTCAGAACTGCAGTCGATGATTACTATACGATGGGTATGGGGTTTTTGTTAGTTTACCAAGACCCCATGTCTGATATGGGCAAGGGCGATGTCAAGGTTCGAGACATTGACCCGCTAGATGTATATGTAGACCCCAATTGTCGAAGTAAGTTCTGTGATGATGCTGAGAATATGATTATTTCTAGACTATATACTAAAGAGCAGGCAAAAGCTATATATCCAATGTATGAAAAGGCTATAGCCAATGCTGATACTGAGCAGTTTCTTACTGATAGACCAAAAACTCTACGTCAGGATGATGGGGAACTTTCATTCCCAGAAGATGATTCCACCAAGACAGACCTTGGTTGGGGTCAAACAAACGAGTATGTGCGTGGGTACGAGAGATATTATAAAGAGATGGTAGACCATTATAGGGTCTTTCAGAAGTTTGATGGTAAGGAAGACCTCTTAAATGAGGAAGATTTTGCAGATTACGTTGAAAAGAAAGCTTGGGTTATAAATGGTCAGATTGTTGGTGATCCTGAGATAGCCACTCAAATGATGCAGCAGATACAGGGTACTTATACTCAGGCTCTAGAGCAGTCCAAGGCTCAGGGAGTACCGGAAGAACAGCAACCAGAGATACCCGAAATACAAGAGATAACATATCAGGAGTTAATTCAACAACAGCAGATTGAGGTTGTTGTTGTACCTACTGTAAGGGTTCATGTTTGTGTGATTATGGGTAATCAGTTGCTTTATCAGCGTGCTCTTCCAATTAGTGAGTATCCTCTTGTTCCTCTTATGAATATTCATACAAGGACACCTTATCCCACGTCTGACGTGAGGATGGTAAAGGGTTTGCAGGAGTATATTAATAAGACGCGATCTCTTATTATTGCACATGCGACTACCAGTACGAACCAAAAGATTTTAATTCCATCTGGATCGGTGGATATGAGGGAATTTGAGACAAAGTGGTCCCAGCCTGGTGTGGCTATTGAAGTTGATTTTGATCAAGGACCACCTGTTTCAGTTGCTCCTACTCCTCTTCCTAATGAGTTATATAATAATGAGAAGGAGGCGAAGTCTGACATAGATCATCAATTAGGGTTATATGAGATGCAGATGGGTAATTCCCAGGCTGCTCCACATACTTACAAGGCTACGGTTTCATTGGATGAGTTTGGTCAGAGAAAGATGCGATCTAAACAGGCTGACTTAGAGAATTGCTTGAAAAGAATGGCTCAAGTGATTATACCACTGGCACAACAGTTGTATACCGAAGAAAAGATTATTAGATTAGTACAGCCAAATAACTCAATAAATGAGTTCGCTGTGAATAAAAAGTTGTATGATGACAAAAGTCAAGAGGTTGGGGTTATCAATGATATTACTACTGGTTTATATGATGTAGTGGTTGTTACTGGTTCTACACTTCCTACTAATCGTTATGCACAACTCGAGATGTATATGGATGCTTACGAGAAGGGTGTTATAGACAAATTCGAGGTTTTGAAGAAAACCGAGATATTTGACATGCAAGGTGTTCTTGAGAGAACAGATACAGTGACTCAGTTACAGCAGCAACTTGAACAGGCTCAAGAGGCAATAAAAGATTTACAAGGTGACCTGCAGACAAGAGAGCGGGAAGTTTACCACGCGAAACAGCGTGCAGAATTAGAAAAATTTAAGGCTCAATTAGACTCAACCTCCACTAAAGCGAAAGCTGCGGGAACAGTCTTTGAGAAACGCCTTAATGACGCAACGGGACAGATTGGTAAAGAAGTCAGAGAGGCTTCTAAGCCTGAAGTAAAAACCCCTTCACCCCCTAAAAAGAAGTCCCGAGGGGCAAGGAAAACGTAGGAGTCAACGAAAATGGCTGATGAAATCTCGGTACAATCGGACCCTTTGGTTCAGGAATTAGCTGATACCCAAGTTAGTGGGGACGTAGGTGCCATAGAGGACATACTCTCAGGTGGAGATTTAAGTAGTGATGTTGCACAAGCATTTGATCTACCTAGTGATACACTTGAATCGGAAGTCCGACAAGACTCACCCGAAACTGCTTTGGTTAATAGTACGGAAGCAGCTCCTCAACCTCTCGCTCAACCCGATAATGAAGCTGTGCGGTTTCAGTATTGGCAGAGCGAAGCTGATAAAAGACAAAATGAATTGGACACTATTAAGAAGACCAATGAAATTCTTACTAATCAACTTACCTCGTTAGTTGGGAATGTGCAACAGCCCCAACAACGACAGGAAGAAGCAAAGGTTGAAGAGTTCCCACCTCCCCCAGATAAACCAAGGCGACCACATGGATATAATCGTGAGGAAGCATATAGTGATTCGTCAAGTGAAAGTGCTCGTCATTTAGATGAGATTGAATCTTGGCGTGATGATATGGATGAATATAATCGCCTACAAGTTGAATATAATACAGCAGTCGTTCAATCTGAACGGGAGCAGTATCAAGCAGCTAGAAGGCGTGATGACATTCAAAGGCAGGAAGCTGCTCAACAAGATCATCAGATGAATGAATTGAAGAATCATATTCAGGGTACGTACAATGCGGATGAAAATACTTTCAACGACTTTGTTCGTACTATGTCAAATCCTGCATCGCTCAATCCCGATAATCTATGGAGGTTATATCAGATGGATAGGGGTCAGACTGTTCCTGCACCACCTGCTCCAGCACCTAGTGCTGCATTCGAGCAGACTCGCAGAGCACAGTCAGTTCCTAGTCCTATGGGCGTTCTACCGAGCCAAAATGTTCAGGTGTCTGATCGTTCGGTAGAAGATAAACTAATGGATAGTATTATTGAAGACCAAAATAGACTGAACATTATTTAGTCTTTTTTAATACCAAGGTAAGGGGAATGTACCATGGCTAATCAATATAGTATTAGTGCAGGTGGTACGATGCAGTCTAGTTCAGTAGATCACTCCCGGAGAATGTTTAATTTCGGGGAGCGGATCGCAGAGCTTAATCCTCAGCAGTCCCCCTTCTTTACCTATTTGTCCAAAGTCCGCAAAAAGCCAACTGACGATCCTGTGTTTAAGTTCT
>Ga0208010_1000787_pt1 | contig 10894 bp, 16 predicted proteins | sample 2_EtaG_FD_184074 | JGI IMG/M metagenome (GOLD analysis project Ga0208010, IMG submission 184074) | Marine viral communities from the Subarctic Pacific Ocean - 2_ETSP_OMZ_AT15125 metaG (SPAdes) (version 2) | ecosystem: Environmental > Aquatic > Marine > Oceanic | place: Pacific Ocean | collected... | reverse complement strand
TACTACACGATCTGTTATATTTTCAAGTGCTTCTTCATAATTCAACATGATTTCTCCTCCTGTTCATGCGCGCCGTACCGATTGGTCGAGGCGTATGGCTTGATGGCATCTTCGATTGCCTGTTTGGTCATCTTGATGCTGTTGTTGTGTTCCTCCAGCAGTACGATGATTTTCATCTTCTTCACGGTAAAACCTCCTGAATATAACTTTCGGCGTTAATTCCATGAGTCCAACATGAATATTTAACCTCATATACTCGATCGATCTTTCCATGAACCTCTGGATCAGGGTTCTTGATAGGTGACAAAAAAGAATCCCCGTAGGCACCAAATCCAATTCGAACCAACCGGTGAACCTTACGCTTGAAATCCCAAACCGACCAAGACTTGGCAAAAGGAGTGAACTCGTAGCTATCCTCATCTATGAAAGTTGCTCGTTCGATGGTATACGAAGGATCGCCTGGGAGGTAATCCTGATGAGTACACTGCTTCCGTTCATAAAAATCCCATGCTTCATTGACCGGAACAATTTCCATTCCACGAGGGTGGATGGCACGAAAATGAATATGTGTGCATTGATAAGATAAAGAATCCAATTTTGTCATGTTATTTTTCCAACCCTGCTTCCCGTTCGTGATGATGCAATGCGTCAAGATCGGCCTGACGAACACCGGGCCGATCGGGATTGTAGTAACTGCTTTTGGGGTTCTGTTCACATCGCTCGATCCAACGTCGTTGATCGAATACGCGATTCATCAATGTGTTGCTTGCGTTGTTCATTTCCATTTCCTCTAATTAATGATTGAGTAGATAACGAGATTTTCCCAAGACTTCCCAGTTCCTTCAAGAGCTGAACGAAGCTTGAGGCCACGAAGGAAAGTTCTGATTGACCAGTCCGGAGCATCGTCGAAGTTTTCGACCATCAAATCTAGGACGTCCTTTTTCATATTGACCGGAACATTTCCTCCAATATCTGAATCGTCGATGAGTGAATTCAACCGATCAATTTTCTCTGTCTTGGACATTGAGACGTCAACAAGAAAAGATCGAGAAATCATTGCCTGATTCATTTTGTTTTTTGACTTATTCGAAATGAAAATGACACGACCTCTAAATTCGAAGCTTGTAGGGAGATCTGTTTCCTTCTCTGAATGCCAATGGATAATACGTTTGTCGTAGGAATCCAAAGCACTTTTAAGGAGATTTAGGGAAGTCGGGTCAGAAAGAACCGTGTCACAATCGTCAAAAATGATCAATTGATCCTGATTCTCATAAAGGATCCGATAAAGACCTTTCGGTGTGGAAAATCCCTTTACGATGGCATAGTCGCTGTGTTCGCGGAGCTTTGCAGCTTGAAGAGCTTCCTGAACCGTATGAGATTTAGACCACCCAGGTTCACCGGTAATTATCATTGAAGGAGTGGCTCCGTCAACAACTAGGTCAACAAGGTCCTTCATAAACTCAAACCGCTGATTGATGGAGAACTTAGAAATGGAATCATCGTGACCAACACCAGAACCAATTTCTCCGTTGTCGTCTGTTTTGTCAACAAACATCGAAGGATCGGTAATTCCGAGCTTGACAGTTTTGTTCCGTGTGATCCAATGTTCTATAACCACATCACGATTCGAAGAAGCACAGAGCTTTTCGCCATTATACTGCATAACGAATTTTCCGTTTTTCTTAACGAGTTCAGCCATCTTTGACATATTATATCCTTTTAATTCTGTTGAAAACGGGTTCATTTCCGTACAGTTATAATATAAACAATCGGCAGTCAAACGTAATCATAAACTCAAAAAGAATTGAAGGTTTTTGCTAAGCTGTTGCCCTGTATACATTTAGAACAAAAGTTTTTTAAAGGTTTTTCTAAGTCCAACCCTGCTAACAACTTAGATCATATTAGCTACAAAAATAGGGAATATAACCATAAGTTATACCCCCTATTAACTGCATTTCTATTGCTATATTAATCGAATTAATATGGTTAATTAAATGCCTTAACTCTAAATCCGACGTTTACCGATCCGTTCTTCGCGTCAATTGTTCCGCCTGTAATATCCTCGTTAAATGCGTTTACTCGATATTCAACTGATAAACCTACAGGACCAGCATCTGCCGCGACACCAAGTGCAGCAGTTCCAATTTGCTTTGCTCCATCTGTTGCAAAACCTGTATTCTGCCATCCTCCACCAATTACAAGATATGGTGAAATTCTTGTTGGAACTCTAAATACTAATCCTGTTGTAATATTGACAGTGTCATCAAAATCAAGATTAGCATAACCTACGCGGCCCTGTACACCAACATAACGACCGAAACCGTAATTTGCTGAAGCGAACAACTCGAGATTATTATCATCTTCACTTGTTACTGCTCCTTCCAACTCAGCTGTGGCAATTCCTACACCGGCTGTTGTTGTAAGAGTTCCTGCATGAGCATGATTAATACCACACACGCATGTTGAAGCAATCAAAGCTCCTATAAGACCAAATACAATAAGTGTCTTCTTCATATAACATCCCTCCTTTCTTAGTGGCTTAGCCACTGATATTTTTGTAGTAAGATTATAAGTAAGATTATAATCTATACACTGTTTTAATTTATAAAGAATCTTATAACTTTATTTATTATAACAAAAACTGCCATTAAACATAATATAAATCCATATCCTATGATGCACGCAACAGGATTTACACCACATATTACTAAACCAGTTCCGAATAGAAAAAATCCGAATAATATTGGAAGCTTTTTTTCTATTTCTTTCAATCTTTTGGAATTCATATGTATACACCCCATCATAACCATTATCCATCAATTAGTTATAAAAAAAAGGGGACAGTAATTAAACTGTCCCCTTTTAATATTTTTATGCAGAATCTAAATTCTATTAATTACCTAGAAGCAGGTGAACCAATAACATTAAGATCAGCGACCGAAATGACACCATAATATTCCGGCCTCACCATTTGCGTAGCCGCTCGATGCATAACACCCTTACGTGGCGTAAAGTCATTAGGCTCGAAGATTGTCGGTGTAACAACCAAAGGTACGTACGGAGCATAAACAAATCCGGAATCAAGGAATCCTGAACCCTTATAACCGACTAATACCTTGTCCATTGGGAAGTACGGATCCTTGTAAACTGTAAATCTGTTTGTAAGTGTTCCAACCTTTTCGATACCGAGAGAATACTGAACCTCTGTAGGATCGAATACTGCATTAGGCTTGAATGTTGCGATTGACTCAATGATTGAAGCAACCTCTGGAGATGTAACCAACCAGTTCGCACCTGACCTAAGATTTCTCTTATGGATCTCATTTGAAACTGTGATGATTGTTTCACCAAGAGTTTGATACCAATCCTGCTGAGTACCGTGGAATGATTGACTCGACATAGACTGTGACAATGTAACAGTCGAAACGACGTTGTTAGCACTCCATGAAACGTAACGTCCAATAGTTCTTGACCATGCTGCCTTAACAGCGGCGCCATGAATTAATTGTGCAAGAATATCACGATCAATTTCTGTTGAAATTATCTCGGAGAGGATTGTTGTTAACTCAACCTCTGCATCGAGAGCGTGATATGCATTCAAGTCCTGAGCAAGCTCAGGTGTCCATGTAGCTTTCAACTTACGTGTTTCAGCAGTAACCGGTACTGAACTGACTGATAAGTTGATTTCCGGAATAGCCGATGTTGATTCAAAATCACCGAGGTTATTTGTTCCAGCATCAACCGAAACGGATGTTCTTGCAGGTCCTGCGAGAATTGCTGCAGTACCTGATCCATTTGACCAAGACTTATCAATACGCGTGGGCGTAGCAGTTGTAAAGATCTGAATTAGATTTGACCCTGTAACATTTGTCATGAAAGGATCAATGTCCCATTCATAACCAGATACAGAGTGAAGTGCATTCAGCGAACGGAATGTTTTTGTTGCATCAAGATTTCTAGCATCTGTTGTAATCATTCTAATTTCATGCAATGAAGCCAAGTCTGTCGCAGCACTTGATGACATTGTGAAATTATAAGCAGACACTGCTGCACCTCCTAAGAACTCAGAGGTACCTGTTACACCTGAATAAGTCGGTGCAGTTGAACCTGTGATTTCAAAGGATCTCTTTGAGTATCCTGACTGGAGGTTATAGAAACCACCAGAAGAAGTTCCTTCACCAACACCATCCAATTGCTGGTTGTTGTTAGGTGGCGCATTTTGCATTGTACCATAGACTGATCCGCCTGAGGCAAATCCTGATTTTGCGCGATCGAACTTAAAGTCAAGATAGAAAAGCAAACCAGCAGGAAGGCTCATTGGCTGAACTGAAACTAGTTCGTTTGCCAAGAGCTGTCCAAAGACTCTACGTACAAGAGGGAAAGCGATCTTGTTAAAGTTCGCAACATTTCCTGTTTGAGCAGCCTCACCCATAAGCTGGGTACGGAGCTGAATTGCCTGGTTCTCTAAGAGACGAGCAACAATACCTGACTTCTTAACGTCAAGTTTCTTGAGAAGACCGGTCTTATTCCAACGCTCAGTGATAGTCTTCAAAATATTCTTTTGATTGACATCCTGATGACCCTTTGTCATCTCGTTAATAAAATTGTTATCCATCTTTTTATTCTCCCTTAATTCTATTTAAAAAGTTTAAAATACTTCTTTAATACCTGAAAGTTCTTCGAAACGATTTGATGTATTTTCATTGATCGAATCTAAAGCACTTCTAACTGACTTGGTATTGGGCCTACGTGTTCTATTTTTTGAAGGACGCCTTGAAGCATTTGAATATGCCTCTTTAACAACCTTATATGTTCTACCAACTTCCTTGACAGATTCACATTCATCAAGTCTATCGATAACTCTGTTCTTCTCTTCAGTTGTTAATGAAACATTACTAAAGAGCTTTGTTGCGGCACGAAGTCTTGTATTAAACAAATTGACTTCTTGGATCTTATCTCTAAGAAATCCAACTGCTTTCCCATATCTAGCATTCTCCTTCCGAAGCTTTCTATTTTCCTTCTTGAGATTAGCAATTGTTGATTCATTTGCATCATCTTCATCTTCGTCTTCATCTTCATCGATTGAATCTTCAACAACTTCGATAATATCGTCATCATCGTCGTCGTCTTCGTCTTCATCTTCGTTCTCTTCAATTTCTTCGTCATCATCTTCGAAATCATCAGCTTCGAAGCATTCTAACTCATCTTCCGACTCATCATCGTCACCCACATCCAGATCGTCATCTTCATCTGAATATTCGTCGTCATCTTCAGTGAACTCATCAAGTCCAGCTTCAACAACTGCAGGTCCGTCGCCTTCGTCAGAAAGATTATCACCAGTATCGCCTGTCGCAGGAAGGTTCTCACCTGGTCTCTTACTTTCACCATCTTCATCATATCCAGTCGGTTGGTCGTCACCAGACGCGAGGGTTTCATCCATCTTCTCAGCTACTGATTCTGTGACTACCTTCTTAATTGCTGGAGTCAATGCTTCGGCAAGAGTTTCCTGTGCAGCACTCATTACTGATGCTTGCATTTTGCGAGCTTCTTCAACTGCTTCCGTCGCAATGTCTTTCTTTTTTGCCATTTTGAAAATCTCCTTGTTTATATACAACTATAACACATTAAAATAAATATAGTTTTATTTTCTTTTAATACGAATCATTATTTTTTATTCCTTGATCCTGTTTTCTTATGTCACTTTCCTGATTATCTTTCTCTTTTTAGTAGGTTGTCTAGGTGTTTTCTTTTTTGACTCCTTTCCTTTAGAAGCAAGATACTGTGCTAAAATCTTTTGATGTTTAGTAGACATTTCCATACTTGCTTTTTTATCATTCTGCATACCTTGTTCTGTAAATCCTACAGAAACAGATTTACCTAATAGCTTTTTGAAAATATCAGTAATACCTTTTGCAAAACCACTATCACGATATAGCTCCCAAGGCTTATCATGATCAACTAAAATATGATACCAATTATCGCCATCACCATAATCACTATGTACAATTGTTATACCACTGACTTTAGCAACGTCGTCTCCAAGCACTCCATCTTCTGCATACCTTCCATCACCTTTTAGCTGTATATTTTTTCTTATATTTAACTTATACTTTTTGTCAATTGCAGCTTCATTTAGATTTTCTATCATAATTTTATCTGAATCTAATTTATCAATTTCTACTCCTTCTTTAATTGATTTCAGATTAGCCATAGCTTCTTTAAGCCATTTTATATAAATCTTTTTCGTACCAGCATCAATTGTACCGGCATGTGATACTGCTTCTTTCATTTTGAAAAGTATTTGTTTGGTATCATTAATCTTTTTAATATTAGGCGAATTACCTTCTTGAACAACGGTATCTGTGCCATGTATTTGTAATGATGCATCATTGCCACGATCCCTAACTTCCTTTCTTTCCTCTGTTTCCTCTATATCTTCTTCACGAGCCTTTTTAAGATCTTTTTCATTCTTATCTTCGTCTTTTAGTTTTGCATTCTTTGATGGCTCTTCTTCATCACGAAGTGCTAATGCATCTTCATGACCAGCATCAAGTTCTTCAGCAAGAACTTCGAGAACAAGTTTTTTAAGCTCTGACTTCTCAATCTTCATTATAACTCTCCGATTCTAAAAATCTCTTCCATCTGAAAATTTCTTGCGCCTGCGTTTTGCTCTCTTCTTATCAGAAGGTTTCTGGTAATAATCCCATTTTCTAATTTCTATAATACGATCTTCTTTCTTCAATTTTCGCTTGAAGCGTCTAAGAAGATTTTCTACATCTTCCCCTTTTCTAGCTTCAACTTTTAAAGCCATATTTACCTCTTCTTTCTCTTTATATTTCCTTTTGTTCATTACACCCTTACTTTTTCTAATTTGGCAACTCTTCGTTCTCTTCTATCATTTATACAAATTCCATGTGATGTTAGAAATTTTACCATCTTTTTATAAGAAACACTATGATCCCCGCCCTTATATACATTTTTCAAGAAATGTTTTAATGTCTTTGAATCAATTTGTTTTTTTGAAGAAACTTCTTTGCTTGTATCTTTTAAAATTTTATATGCATCTTTAGGACTACTATAACTTTCCTTAGAATATGCTAAGTTCGCTTTTGTTACGCCAAGATGTCCATGTTTATTATAAGAAGAAGGAGAACCTGAATCAATTTCATTTAATCCCATAAATATGTCTACCTGACGTTTTATAAGTGCTGATATGTTTTGTTTTTCGATATTTTCTAAAACTATCCAATCTGGTTTTATATCTATTGTTTCTTGACTATCCCCAATTCTTATTTGCAATGGATCATTAGAAACAACCCAAATTTGATTATCACCTGCTAAAGCCTGAATTTCCATTGGTGCAAAAGTAGTTAAAAATGCTTTGTCAACAACCCCACCTTTATTTTGTTGATCATCGCGCCTTATAGCAATTGCTTCTTCTATTTCGTCATAGATATTCATTTCTTCAGCTTCCCCTTCTTCCTGTTCATATCCGTTTGGTAATAAGCCAGGTTCAAAATATTTATGCTTCTTTAATTTCTTTTTCATATTCTTGTTTTATAACATCCGGATTTATTTGTGTTGATTGGCCTTTTGTTTCAATTCCCCATTTTTTGTTAGTATCAACTAAAGTCTCATCCATCATTTCCATCATAGATGAGTAATCAATTGCTGACGGGTCAGCTGCCATTTCTTTTTGTTCCCTAGTTAACTCATCTTCTGCTATATTTTTCCAATCAATTGGGGGTGTACTTCTAATATTTGTTGATAATATTTCAGCAGGGTTTACTTCTTGTTGATGAGTAGCATATTGTTTTCCTCCTGCAGTTTCTATAAGAGCTTCTGTTCCTTCTGCATTTTCATATGCTTCATCATCATCAAACTCAAAATTCAATGCTGCTTGATCACGTTCACTTAAAAAATTATCATCTAATATATTCTTAGCTTTTAAACGGCCGCGTTGGTTTGCTTCATTAACATTTTGACTTTTTGGCTTTTGATCGGAAATATCTATATTATCAGACTCAAAATTTCCCTTTCTTTGTTCAAGCATAAGATCATATGCCATATTCTTTATTTCTTCTTTAACAACCTTACGTGTATACTTTGCAAGTTTCTTATTTTGTTCGAAAATAGTTTTTTTAATCACAGGCACCAATGATTTTGTAACTCTAATAACAATTTGTTCTATTAAATCTGTCTGGCTGACTTGTTTTCTTTTATGCATCGTCTACCTCTTTCCGTAATTTGAAAATTGTTTTATAAAGGTCTTTTATTTCATCTTCAAGACCATTTGAAATTCTGGTGGCCTTTCTAACCTCGGAATTTACTTGAGGAATACTTTCAATTCGTTTTAAATGTCTATTTAATTTATTTACATTAACTAACGCTCTTTTGATTCCCAACATTTATTTAACCTTTATTTTTTGTTTTTTAAGTGCCTTTATTACATTACTCATTGAAATTATAATATCTTTTTCCCCTGACATTACTTGACCAACAACCATATTTAAATGATGTAAACTAATTTTTCCTTTTTCGACCAATTTTGGATAGCTCCATTTTAGTTGATCAATTATCATATTTATTAGTTGTCTTTCAATATCTGGATCGATATCTGATGGTGATTTCATACCTTCACTATTTCCATGATACTGATTTGCGGATCTAGTTCCTGTTATTTGCCCTATAGTATCACTGACACCAAATACTCCAATTGGTCTAGTTCCCCCGCCACCGGGATGAGCTAAACCAGTTATTCCTCCATCAAGTACTTCTACAATTGTTCTAAGTTTCATTTTAGTAAGATTAGCCTTGATCTGTCCGATATGACCGGGCTCGTATATATTTTAATACATTCTTAGGGCTAACGCCTGAGACGCGGGATTGACGCATTAGTTTAACAATAAATTCAAGAACTTTTGGCCCAATTATCCTTGCAATTTCCTGTTCTTTCTCTTTGCCTTCAAAAAGTTCAACCCACTCATTATTCAATTTGTTCATTTAAAAGTCCAAGTCTAAATCTAACATCTCATCGAGTATTTTTTCCAAATGGAAATTACGATTGTTAGATACCAAAGTCATAAATTCATTATTTTCTTTTAAATGCATAAACGCATTAGATGTCGACGGATTAGAAACCATATCATAACAAATCATATTGAAATCATCTTCAACCATGTCGTATCCTTCATTAGTTTTAGTTGTTGAACCTAGACCTCTTGAAGAGATACCTAATTTAACACCTGCTTCAATTAATGAAGCTAATATTTTTCCCTTAGGTGTATCTAATACTTCAATTTCACCTAATAGTGAATCATCGTCCCACCATGTTTTAGAAAGTATATGAGAAGTATTTTCCAACTGAACAATAGGTGAATCAGGATGGTCAAGTTCACCTAATGCTCTTCTATCCTTAATAGAATCTTGCATATTGTCATCTTCACGTTTCAATAATGCCATCGGATAAATTCTATTATTTGCATTAGGCGTATTTGCCTTCTGAATGACCCCTGTCATTTTTAAGAGTCCAGAATCTGACTCAACGACTTCGACATCATTGGCTTCGAAGATTTTGAACTCTCTTAATAATTGTTTTTCCATTATTTTCCTCTATTTAGTTTCCTTGTCCACCAAGTTGTTTAAGCCAAATACCAATTCATTTTGCTGACCATACACAACCTCTTTACCACCCATTTTTATTGCTAATGTTTTTAATCTTGCTTGGGATCTACCAGAATGTCCTGCTACATCCATATGTCTATCATCAATAGCTTTATTCAAATTTTCTGAATCTTCATCAGCAGCTTTTCTATATTTTTCTCTTTCTATTTTAGAAGCAAACTTAAATACTTTTTGACCAACCATTTTCCTTTGTAACGCATGAGCGGATCTTATTCTGGATTTCATATTTTGAGCAATCGTTCTTTTAGGACCTTCCTTTAAGGTTCTCCCGTCAGATGATTCAGACCCTGTTGTAGGTACTCTATCGAGTTCAACTTGTTTCTGGGCAGCTTGTTGAGCTTGATATATTTTGATCAAAAGCTGATCAAGATGTTGTATTAATCCTGTAACTCTATTCAACTCTGCTTTAGCTCTCTTCATTCCGAACTTAAGAGTTTTATCATCTAATTTAAGACCATCACTCATAAATGCTCTTGCATAATTAAATGATAAACCAATAACCTTAACGATATTGTCAAATAAAGCCATTACTTCAGCAGGATCATTCTGTTCTACAATGAGCTCAGTAAGATTCTCAAGCACCATTGATTCTAACATTTGTTCAACATCTCTTCCTTCAAACTTAGAAAGTGTATTATCATTAGAACCACCTAAGGAATTATTGTTCTTACGTTTTTTATTTCTTTTCTTAGTTTGTTTAGGATCCAAGTCACCTGAAACAGTAAGAGGACCACCTGAATATGTGGCAATATTACCTACTGCTGTAGCATCAACGACCAAGTCCTCTGTTTCTATTATTTTTACACGATCTGTCATTTATTTTCCCTTGTATGAGTTATTCGTCCTCAGTATCTTCGCCTTTTCCAGCACGTCTTCCTTCAGCTTCAAAGTTACGATTTATTGGCCTTAAACCTTCAGGATCATCCTCTGTTCCTGTGTTATTAACAATATTCAAAGTATCATTTGCTAAAGCCCAATTTTCTGAATTTTTGCGGTCGGTACCCGGTGCATATATATTATTTGGATCATATACTTGTTCATGTTTACCACGAGCTTCCAAACCAGGTAATGACTTTTCTACTGGAAATGTTTTTGAATGTTGCTTAAAATCACTGAATATATTTTGATCTTCTAAAATTGTGCCCATCTAAATTTCTCCTAATATAATCTCAAACAACTAAGAAGTTCAAATCCTAATATAATATTTGCC
>Ga0208010_1000783_pt1 | contig 10923 bp, 5 predicted proteins | sample 2_EtaG_FD_184074 | JGI IMG/M metagenome (GOLD analysis project Ga0208010, IMG submission 184074) | Marine viral communities from the Subarctic Pacific Ocean - 2_ETSP_OMZ_AT15125 metaG (SPAdes) (version 2) | ecosystem: Environmental > Aquatic > Marine > Oceanic | place: Pacific Ocean | collected... | reverse complement strand
GCTGAAAGCGAGATTATCAAAGTAACGGCTGCAACAGCCAATCGGCTGCATGTAATACTTTCGGCTTTAGAAATTAAGCCAAGAGTAGTTACATCTTGATTTATTTGTAAGAAACAAGTAAATATTTAAACTCAGGTGAAATTCCTGCCTTTTAACAATTACATAAAACTATGATAACACGATCACAAATTCGAAGACAATTGCGTAAAGGCGGAATCGCCAGCCTTCCTAGACAAGGATACTTTCTTGGTGATATCGTCGGAGGCATCGGTGATGTTCTTGGAGGAGCCGCTAAAAAAGTCAAAGAAATAGTTAAAAGCGATGCAGGCAAAGCTGCACTGGCAATTGCTGCTATGTATGCTGGTGGTAAAGCAGGAATGTTTGGGAAAGGTATTCAACAACAAGGATGGAAGAATTTTTTATTAGGAACACCAGGAATAGCTGAACAGGGTGGAACCATGGGAAAATTAGGTGAATGGGGATTAACTAAAGGATTTTCCGGAGGACTTACAGGACTTGGTATGGGTGCAGCAGCAGGAGCCGGAACAGCTTTAATGGCAGGAGCTCCAAAACCACCAAAGGACCAATTAGATTTAATGAAACAAAGAGGTGAAGACCTAGAACCTTATTTAAGAGACTGGTACAAAAAATATTATACAGCTAACTGGCAAGAAGGCTGGACCCAAGAAGGAGAAGATGAATTTGTGAGAGTTAATACATCAGAATACAAAGCCAAAGGCGGAAGAATCGGATATGGTCTTGGTGACCTGGTTGGTTTAGGTGAGAAAACAGGAGTTGTGCACCCCAATCCTGATAAAGTAGCAACAGGAAATGGTTTTATGGGAAGTTTAATTCCAAGAGCCATTGATTCTGGAATCTTGTCTATACCTCAAAGCCCAGAAAATAAATTACAACAAGCATATGCAGTTTATGTGGCAAGTGGTGGCGATTTAGAATATGAAGAATGGAAAGCAGATCGAATGATGGCAGCTCAAGGCGGAAGAATTGGATATGCACGTGGACCTGTTCTTCCTGAAGATATTTCAGAATTAGGAGCAGAACCAAGTCTAGATGAACTTATTCAAGAAGAAGGAATTCCTATTGGAGAACAGGTTAAAGGACCTCTTCTTCCTGAACTTGAAGAAGAAGATATTATGGAATTTATGCAGGATCAGGGTATTCAAACTAAAGAACTTGAAGCAGGGGCCGCGGACATTAAAGTTACAGGAGATGTAACACCGAATGTTGAAAAATTCATAGAGGAAAAATGGATTGAACGGGGTGGACAGTGGGGTGACCTAATTCCAAAATGGTTTAGAGACGAGATAATTAAATACTATAATCTAAAAGCTTCCGCTCCTCATCCCGATGAAAACTGGATGGGATTATGGGAAGATTTACGTGGAAAAGGAGAAGTTCCTGAAAGTATTAGAAATTTACAAGAATTTAAAAATTGGTTTCAGAATCAAGATTTCGATATTGATATGAGTCAAGTAGACACAGGAATTATGCAAGCTTCCAAAGGCGGAAGAGCTGGAATGCAAAAAGGTGGAAGAGGATTATTATCTCTTTCTCATTTACCCTGGTTAAAACTTCTAGAAGAAGACGAAGAAGAATTAAATAAAGGTGGAAGAGTTGGACTTCAAGGTGGTGCTTCAATTGATCCAAGAATGCGACAATCACTTCGAGAAAATACTGCCCTGAATGATGCACGAAGAGCAGTTAATGAAGCTCTAAGCGGAACAGGGGGCGAAGGTGCAATAGATAGATTATATGAAAGATTCCATGTTGGTAATCCTAGAATGTTTTCACCGGGAACTAATCCTAGACCTGGCCAAACATACCACAGCATATCGGATAGAGCAGCTTTGGAAAGAGAACTTTCAGGAAAAATATTAGGAGGCGGATACAAAGGTACTGCTGAATATGAAAGACAACAACAGGCTGCCAGAGATAGAATAGCGGCAAAGGAACAAGCAAAAGCTGAAGCAGAAGCTAAAAGAATAGAGGCTGCAATAACGGGTGCATATGGCAAACCTGAAGATTATGAATTTCAAGCTCAACTTTTAGGAATGAATCCACAAGCATATTATGATTATCTTGCAACTGGAGACCCTAAGGGAGTAACAGGAAGTGGAATGGGAGCATGGCATACTCCTTACAATGTTTGGTATGACCAACAACTAGCAAACCAACCGCCAGGACTACCAGAAAGTCAAAAAATACAATATGGACAAGTACCACGAGGAGGAGGTATAGGAATGTTAACTGCAGGTCAACCTCCAAGTATGTATTCACCTTATACTGATGCTGTAACTTCACAAAAACAAGAATGGGATGTACATTACCCAACTAAAACATATCAAAGTACTTATGCGGCACCAGACCCATCAACCTGGGATCCATATCAAAAATGGAAAGCTGGAATACCTTTTAACAAAGGAGGCAGGATCGGAAAATTCGGCGGAGGCTTAGGAGGCCTTCCAGGAATACCAAGAATGGCTGCCGATGGATTAGAATACGATATGAGAGGCGGAGGATTCCAGAACCTTGGAGCTAAAGAAGGCAAAGATGATGTCAAGGCAAACTTGGCAAAGAATGAATTCGTAATGACTGCAGATGCAGTCAGAGGTGCAGGCGGCGGAGATATAGAGGTTGGCGCACAGAGAATGTATGATACAATGAAAAAATTGGAGCGTAAAATAGCATAATGATAACAGAAAAAATATTAGAAGCTAAAAAGATATTAGAAGAACATGCACCGAAAGGTGAATTTTTAGCATACATCAGTAAAGAAGAAGCTGAAATTTTAAAAAATTTAGGAGGCTCTGGTACTGCCGTTGAATCAACGGGCATACCTTCTTTTCAAGTAACACAATCACAGGTACTGCCAGCACCTTTCATAGAAACACTTGGTAAAGGATACGCAGCAACTTTACCTGGACTGGCTGGAGCACCGGTTACTACAACCGATATATCGGCAACCATGACTCAATTGCCTGGAGAAGATCCTGCAGCATTTCAAGCAAGAAAAACGGCACAAGGAATAGCGGCTACCCAGTTCGGAGAACGACAAGCCGGAATGGCGGCACTTGCACCACAAGTTGCAGCTTTAGATCCTTTACAAACTCAAGCAATAGGACAGGCAGGTGGACTTGGTGCTTATGCACCTTATCTAGCTGCGGCTGGAACACAGGCAGGAACAGCTGGAACACAATTAACGGCAGCAGGCACAGCGATGGGCGCAGCACCTTCATACATTTCAGGGGCAGCGGGCTTACTAGGCCCAGGAGCAGGAGCGGCAACTACAGCGGGAACAGTAGCTTCTTATATGTCTCCATATCAACAGGATGTTATTGATGAAGCATTAGCAGAATTTGATGCACAAGCAGGTAGATCCAGAACACAACTTGGAGCTCCAGGTGTAGCAGGAGTTTTTGGTGGTGGTCGTCATGGTATTGCAGAAGCAGAATATCAATCGTCAAGCGATAGAAACAGATCAGCATTACAGGCAGGATTACTTCAACAGGGTTATGGCCAAGCTACACAAGCAAGACAACAAGATTTAATGAATCAATTAGGACTAGCCGGAGCACAGCAACAATATGGCGCTGGGCTTGCAGGTTTAGCAGGACAAAGAATGGGACAAGCTGGATTCCAGGCACAATTGGCAGGACAGGCTCCTCAATTAGCAGCACAAGAAATTTCAGGACTAGGAACTTTAGGTTCAGTAAGACAGGCACAATCTCAAGCAGTACTTGATTCTCAAAGACAAGCAGCGGAGATGGCGGCTTATGAGCCAATGAAAAGAGCAGGTTTCTATGGATCACAAATAACAGGATTAATGGGAGGATACCCAGCACAGCATACATTCGAACAACAACCAACAGCAAGTCCGTTGTCACAGGCTCTTCAAGCAGGTACAGGACTGGCAAGCCTTTGGGGCAATTTAGCTTTAGCTAGAGCATTAGGAGGACAATGAGAATTTTAAAAAGACCTATGTTCAAAAAAGGCGGATCCGCTAACGAAGGCATTATGCACGGGCTTGAGCGTAGAAATTATGCAGAAAGTAATTGGAAAGACTTAGCGGGAATATATAAAAATTTACCTATTGAAATACGTAAGTATGATTCACCAGTAGTTCAGGATGCAGCAAGTGAAGTTGCTAGTACTAAAGATTTATATCAAGACGCTTTATTGGATTATGGTTGGGCAACAGGTCCAAAATATAAAGGACCTGAGTGGCATGAGGATATATACATAGACGAAGAAGGCAAACTGCAAAAAAAAGAACCTTCAGAAATGATTAAAACACCCCCAGGCGGTACACAATTACCACTTTATGAAATGCCACCACCTATAAAGAAAGATGATAGAAAAGACGGAGAAAAAAAAGTTGTAGATAAAAAAACTATACTAAGTGACAGAGCCAAAGAATTTTATAGACTAATGTCTCCGCATGCAACAAAAAAACTGATTGCTGATGTTACAGGAGCAGCGAGCGAATCACTTTCAGGAAGCACCGGTGATACAAGACAGGATATTGTAAACGCTATTACAGCAGCTGCCGGAGCATCTGGAGGTCAAAGAAAAACTTATGAAGATGCTATGAAACTTGCTATTGGAGAAAGTATTCAAAAAGGAATTGCACAAGCTACCTACAAACCCAATACAATGGAGACATTAATTGCTCTTGGAAGAAGTGATAAACCGGAAGATAAGGCAATGTACAAGCGCCATACTAAGGGTGTAGATGCAGATGCGGATATGCTCGTTACTTTAATGACCAAGTATCAAGGTCTTAATACAATGAAAAGAGCACTAGGAGATCTTTTTGAAATAAAGGCAAATACAGCCAATGCAAAAGATTATGGAGGAACTTTACCTGCAGATAAAAAAGGTGAAATGGCTGATTTTGGAAAAATGGAAAAAGGTAAAATATACTTTAATTATTTTGATGGCAATTTTTACAAATTAGATGAAAAGGGTGAGGAAACTCAAACAGCTAAACCAGCTTATCTAGAATCTAGTATACCTATTTAGGAGAGCTAAATGACAGCAGCTTTAGAAAAATGGAGAGCTAGGCAAAGAGAACTCAATCTAGATAAGTCAGAAGACTATAGTAAAATAGGAGTAATGCACTCCATGCTTGCAGGCGTGGGTTCAGGTCTTATTGCCATTCCCAAAGGTTTATTTTCTCTGGGCGCAACACTTATGGATCTTGGAGCAGATACTAAGAAAGCTGCTGACGTAGAAAGATGGTTTGATGATCTAACGACTTGGGATGAAAGAGCAGAAGCAACGACTGCTGGTAAACTTACAGAAACGTTAGTTAATCTAGGTATACCTGGAGCTATTGCATTTACGAAAGGTGCACAACTTGCAAAATATGCAATTGATACTACCAAAACTGGAAAATATTTTAGACTTAATGATCCTAACTTAGTTAAAGCCGGTAAAACAGCGTTAGAACTTAATACCAAGGGTAAAACCGCAAGGTTTATTGCAGCAGCTACAGCTGGTGGATTAGCTGATGGAGTTTTTGTTGGTGATGTAGAACAGATTGGAACTTTTGGAGATTTGTTAGGAGGACCTACAGCAATAGAAAGAGACGATGGTGAATACGACGCGACAAGACAACTCATGAATCGAGTTAAGTTCGGCACTGAAGGTTCATTATTTATAGGTGTTTTAGCAGGCGCAGGGAGAACTTTAAAAAAATTAGCAAAAAGAAGTGAAGTGGATAGAACTTCAACAAATGAATTTGTAAGAATTCATCATCAAATTCTAGGTAAAATTGCTTCAAAAGGGAAAACACCAAGTTTATTTCCTTCTCTTAGAAAACAAACAGGTCGTATGGATGCCGATATAAACGTAGCAAAGAATGCTAATTTAGAAATTAGCAAACACATTGATGGCATCTTTCCTTTATGGAGGCCTATGGCCAAAAAACTAACTGAGGCACAAAGAAAAGAAACTCTAGAATTATTGGATTTGTCTTTTAAATCAGGGACTAGAAGAATAGATCCTAAAACAGGAAGAATAATAGGGCCTCAAATAAGATATAGAGAATTTCTAGAGGGTGAAAAAATAATTATAAATAATAGCGGTGATACAGGAGTTGTTAGAGCCCTTAATAAAAGAAATGAAAAAATGGGGATAATGAATGATTATTACATCATTAAAGGAAAAGGATCACAAAAAGATTGGATTTTAGATAAAAGATCTGTTGATAGATTAAACAAAAAAGCAGTAGCTGAGTTTGGCCCTATGGATGAGATTGTTACTCACAATGGTAAAAAAGTAAACGTTGAAGATAAATTAAAAGAATTTGGAATGTTGCCTAAAGATATTGAAGGCACTCTTCACAGCCTAAGTATGATGCGTGCTCGATTAGGTTCAATGATTAGTAATACTCTTGATAGTCTAACTCCAAAAGACTTGGATGCATACATGAAAATTCCAGGAGAAAAATTAAAGAATTATCTGACCTCTACATATGATATTTTTTCTCATAAAGCGGGAACCCTACATAGAAAATATCCACCTGCAAGTAGAGCCATGGACAAAGCAAAAGAATTATTTAAAAGAGAAAACAGAGCAGCTATTGAAAGAGCCATTGCACTGAATGCTAGAGCTGCGATTCCGGGTATACAAAAAGAACTTGTTCCAATTCCAAAAAAAATGACCGACGAAACAGCAGAAATGTATATTAATAAATTTTTAAAAGAAGATGTACTACCTGGAGAATTGAAACTTGATTTTAAATCTACAGAACCCACAATTAGACTACCCTCTTGGTTTAATACACAAACCATGTTGAAGGATATAGATGACATGGAACATAAGGGATTTACTTCGTTATCCAATGTAACGAAAGATGATCGTAGAGTTTTTGAAAATTTGTTTGGTAAGCAACGGGATGTTATGCGAACAATTTTATCAACAACAGGTAAACTATCCTTAATCACCAGAAAAAATCAATACCTTGGAGATGTGGTAGGAGCAAATGATAAACTTGCTAGGTTAGCCGATGAAGAGATAGCCGAATCCGGAATTGAAGGCTTTATTCCAAAAACGAAACAAATTCTTTACGATAATTTAATGGAAGCCCAAAAAAAGACGGGTTTACCTGCTACAGAGTTTGACGAAATTGGCAAATTAAGATCTACAGATCCAGGTAAAAAACTAGCACCGGGTTTAGTTAGCGCCGTTGATGGTAAATACGCTTTAAAGGAAGTTGCTGAAGCTTTTAATTCGACGAGTAAAATAATGAAAGACCAAAGTAATGTTAGTAAGCTTTATCAAAATTTCATTCTGTACCCAAAAGCAACTTCACAACTTGCAAAAACAGTTTTATCACCCATTACTCACGGTAGAAATTTTATTAGCGCTGGAGCGTTCTCTGTAGCAAATGGAATTATTCCTAATGGTGAGGCCATAAAAACCGCTTACCAAGCTTTACAAATTCCTTTGAAAGGAGCAAGACAACAGAATAAATTATACCAAGAGCTTTTGGAACTCGGTGTTGTTAATTCAAACGTCCGGCTTGGAGACCTACAAAGTCTACTAGCCGATGTTAAATTTGGTCGAATAGTTAATGAAAAGTTAGACTCGGGTAAATTTTTAGGTCGAATGTTTAATAAAATGAGTAAATTTAAAAAAGGCGCTGAAGATTTCTACACTGCAGAAGATGATTTTTGGAAAATTACTTCTTGGATCTCAGAAAAATCTCGTTTAGGAAGAAAGTTCGAAAGCGCGGGCATCAAAAAAGGAGACAAGGTCAAAAGATTTGATGATACAATGGTGGAATATAATGATCAGTTTCTAAAAGAAGAAGCAGCGGACATTGTTAAAAATAACATACCCAATTATGCCTATGTATCTGACTTTGTAAAAGGTTTACGTAAAATGCCAATTGGTAATTTCGTATCGTTTCCTGCCGAAATACTACGAACAAGTGCAAACATTATAAACAGAGGAGTAAGAGAAATTAATTATAAACATACCTTAGCGGATGATACTGTAGTTAAACCTTTACAAGGTATTGGATATCAGAGATTGCTTGGTATGGGCGCAGCAACAGTGGCAGTGCCTTATGCTGCCGTTGAAGGAGCTAAAATGATTTATGACGTTACGGAAGATGAGATGGAAGCATTAAGAAGGTACGTTGCGGATTGGTCTAAAAATTCTACGCTTGTTCCAATAAGAGATACGGAAACAGGTAAATTAAAATACATCGATTTTAGTCATGCTAATGCTTATGATACGTTAACAAGACCAATTCAAACGGTTCTTAATGCTGTAGCAGCAGGCCGAGAAGATAATGATGGTATAATGGATGATTTTATGACTGGTATGTTTGAAGCAACCAAAGAATTAGGATTACCCTTCGTAGGGGAATCAATTTGGACAGAAGCATTGTCTGATATATATTTTAGACTAGGCAGAACTCAGGAAGGTTTCCAGGTTTGGAATCGTGAAGACACTTACGGAGACAAAATTCATAAAGGTTTAAGTCATCTTGTTAAATCACAAGCACCTTTTTCTTATGAACAAATGAAAAGAATGAAAATGGCTATTGGTGAAGACTTTGATAAATATGGCCAATCCTATGGATTAGGAAATGAACTTGCAGGATTCGTAGGAATGAGAGTTGTTGATGTCAACCCTGAACGAGGATTGAATTTCAAAATTGCAAAATATCAAAGAGGTGTTAGTGATGCTAGAGGTTTGTTTACAAGAGCAACTAGATTGGGAGCAGGTCCAATAACTCCTAAAGAAATTGTAGATGCCTACATCAATTCAAACAGAGCTCTCTTCGAAGTCAGAAGCGAAATGATGAAAGACTATGATGCAGGCCAAATACTTGGATTAAGCGAAGATAAAATAGGAGAAATTGCAACTCGTAGCCGTATGACACGGAAAGACGTCGGAACTATTCGTGAAGGAATTTTTAGACCATTTCCCATAACACAAGGATATTTAATAGCGTTTGAAGAGAACTCTAGAAAAATGGGAGTAGCAAATCCTATGGAAAGGGCTCTTCCTGTTATCGAAAGAATAAGAGAAATACTTTCCATGGCACCATTGTCCTTGGAAATGTTTCCAGAGATGTTTAATCCTTTCGGAGCACCTGAAGAAAGAGCTCCAGAAGCAAAGACAAGCCCACAATTATTCACACCTGAAGTTAATCCAGCTAATATTATGCCAGCACCTGGCACGGTCGATTCTTCTCTAGCTGAAATAGATAGAAGAAAAGCAATGTTACCTGCAAGTTATGATGAATTACTTGACCGACAGATTAGGAGAGGTTAAAGTAAATTATGGCAGATTACATATATCCACACGCAGCCAATCCATGGCTAACTTATTTCGCATCAATGCCTACTACTTTTGATGAGGAAGATGTAACTACAACTGGCACCACAGCTGGAGGCATTACAGATGCTTACATCGGTGGCGGTGGCGACGCAGGGGGACCTATTCCTATACTTCCGAGAGATGATGAAAGAGATGATTATGTATGGCCACTGGATAGTACCATTGGTACTTTGGGTGGGCTCGACCGTCTAGGAGGATTTAAACATGAACCAGAAACAGCTGCTCTTAGCATGCCCAATTTTTCAGAAATTGCTAACACTATGCTAGGACGTGAAGGAGCTACAGAAGCTTTTGCCGGAGGAGCAGGAAACGTTGGATCAAGAGCAGGTTTATATCCAGACGAAGTTGCAAATTTAAACACGGTTATGCAAGGCGGTTATTTGAATGCAAATAATACCGGACAAGATATTTTTGGTGTTAATATAGTTTCTGCAGGAGGAGACTATGCAAAAAGACAACAGGAAATTAAAGATTATTATGATTCAAAATCAGAAGAAGAATTAGAAATATTAATGAGATCAAAGTACCAAAGAGGAAGACGTAATAATGCAAATAACGTTGTCAATGCCAATTCTGCGATAGTAGCTGCTGAGAAAGCGGCGACAGGATTTATTACTAAAAAAGATGAAAAAGAAGAAGATAAAAGAAAAACAATAGTAGATGCAGCAAGTTATCTTGATAAATATAAAAACATAGATCCTGTTAAAGACGCAGGAGGTGAAAAAGAATGGGGAGACTGGGTTGGTCAACCTACAACTGACCCATTGGATAATATACCTATTGAATATGCAAGTTATGATTCAGATCCTGTTAAAGACGCAGGAGGTGAAAAAGAATGGGGAGACTGGGTTGGTGGAGAAAGCGAACCTCCAAGTGACGACAGTGGATATCAAGGAACAGGCAGTGAAGCAGCTCAAGATAATTATGGTGGCGGCTGGGATGATGGTTATTGGGCAAAAGGTGGATTAATTAGAAAGAAATATGGTAACGGAGGAATCGTAGACTTACTCTAACCTTGCAATTTATCTAAAATAGTATATATAAGTCATGGGTGCTTTGAAAAGGCCCATTTTATTAACTGTCTAAACATGGAGGTTAAAATGACACTCAATAAATTACCATCAATCTTTAATCAACTAAGACCTATCTCGGTAGGATTCGACAACATATTCGACCATTTCGAAAGACTAATGGACGATAGTGATGAATTCTTTCGTACGCCTTCGTCTACGTTTCCTTTTTACAACATTGTAAAAACTGGAGACACAAGTTACGACATTGAAGTCGCTCTTGCAGGCTACAATAAGAAGGATATCAAAGTCGACTACGCAGATAACTTATTGACTATCAAATCCGCTAAGGAAGTTAAGTCTGATAAAGAATACGTGGATAAATATAAAAATGGACTGATCCATCAAGGAATCGCCAAAAGATATTTCTCTAAGGTGTTCACTATTGCTGATGATGTAGAAATCAAAGGCGCTGAACTGAAGGACGGATTGCTGAAAGTATCTTTAAACAGGATTCTTCCAGAAGGCA
>Ga0208010_1000763_pt1 | contig 11078 bp, 13 predicted proteins | sample 2_EtaG_FD_184074 | JGI IMG/M metagenome (GOLD analysis project Ga0208010, IMG submission 184074) | Marine viral communities from the Subarctic Pacific Ocean - 2_ETSP_OMZ_AT15125 metaG (SPAdes) (version 2) | ecosystem: Environmental > Aquatic > Marine > Oceanic | place: Pacific Ocean | collected... | reverse complement strand
CATAGATTAATTCGCCTGCTTTTTCTTCATCAAGATCGCCACAGAGCCCCATAACACGCGGTGCCTCATCCTCCTTCGCTATAACATGAACTGCTTTTTTTTCTTCTTCGTCTTTGCCTTCTTCTTTTTTCTTTTGTCCCAATTGCGGTGTAAAGATCACAGAACTGCTCCTTGTTGGATCATTTTTTTATTTCTAATTTTTTCGTTACCGTGAGAAGTCATTTCAACCAAATGAATTGGGAAAGTTTCCGCCCATGTTTGCCATGTATGTGTATTGGCAAATGTTTTTGCGAAGATATAAGTAAATTCTTTTGTTTTTATATTGTAGCCATCGCCAACAACCGTCCATTCAGACAATATTTTTAAAACCTTGTTTAACCCTCTCTTGCCCTTAATACTGTCCACTTGTATACAATATTCTGTTTCATCATGTTCGTTTTCTCGTTTCCATGCCCAAGCTTTCATAGTGCCCTCCTTTATGTATATATATAATATATTATAACAAGATCCACTCTACGTGTCAAGTATTATTTTTTTTATTAAATTTTGCAACAAAGTCTTTTAATTCACTTAAATTTAATACCTCTTCTTTAACAATATCTTTAGCGGTAGGCGCTCCTGGCTTTGTATATGCTGGTCCCGTATATTTTACATTAATGCCTGAATATCTTGGATCAAGTACCGGTCGCTTTTCTGCCGGGGCTGTTCGTTTAATTTTAGTGAGGAGGGAGGTGGCGGCTTCTTTTCCTTCCAGTTCTCCTCCCAGTGACAGAAAAAGCGCCTCATGTACCTCGGGTGGCAGAGGAAGCCTTTCAGGATCTTGCGTATGTTCAATTCCATATTGAATAATATCTGTGATTTCGTCGCCCAGAGTTCCAACTCCACGTCCTTGGATATACTTAAGTGCATCATATATTAGACGACCGGTGGGATTTAGTGGTGCCTCTGGTGCGAGCCATTCGGAAAGATTCGTTTGTGCTACCTTTAGAATATCGCTGGCTTCGTCCCATGTTACACCTTGAAACGGGTTACGCATAAATTGCGAACGTTTCCCACCCTTTGGATCTTTTAATTCCAGCTTATCGTCTTGTAACACGGACTCATCAAAGTCCTCTCTAATTTCACCTGTATTAATATCAAAAATATTTGGATATATTTTATCCGAAAGAAGGGTAACGCCTCGCTCCTCTCCTAACTGGAGATATGCTGCATCTCTTACAACATTTTTTTGATATTGATTGGCGATTTGTCTTGTGAGTTTTGGACCAACTTTTCTTTCTCCCTTTTTTGCCCACCGCTCTTCATCAGATTGAACTGAATAGTCAGGGGGGACATTGATCTGAAAGAGTGCTACATCATATCCTATTTCAACAAGGGCGCGGACGATATCGCGTATCTTGTTAATTTTTTCACCGGGAGTGTCAATTAATAACGGCAGACATTTATTAACATATTTCCTCATCCTCTCTGCGGTGGCTTGCTGTAATAGTTTTCGCAATTCTTGTTTAACTACCTGCGGACCTTCTTCAAAATTAAGCGATAGTCCGTATCTAGGGAACACGTCTTCAACAAGTTCATCAGTATTAATAACAATAAAATTATCAGGGAGCCCAAGCACATCTTTAATGAATGTTTTACCTGCGCCTGCGGGTCCAAAAATAAAAACTGCCTTAAACGGATTCTGAACTTGTGTTATCCCGCTTTGAAGAGCCTCTCGGATCTTTACTTCTTGAATTAATTTTCTAAGTTCGTTTATCTGCATTGTAGTCTAAATGAAAACCATAAGTGGTCAAACGTAAATAGTTCTTTGTTGTTGTTAACACTATTATAACATAAAAGCCGTGGACTAGCCACGGCTTTTAATTAATTTAGGAGATTAGTTCCACTGTCTATTTTCTGTTTGAAAGACGGGCAACAACACGGCGCAGAACTTCGCTAACGACTTCTTCATCATCAAGCACTTCGGCTAGCTCTTCATCGTCGCCTTCTTCGTCCTCTTTTAGCCAACGGCCAGTGGGATGACCATTGCCATCTTTTACTTGCTTGCCGGGTCCGTGACCCTTGTTGGCAGTCTTGTCTTCTTGAAGGGCAAGTTCGTCTTCCTCTTCCTCACCTGGGGGGGCTCCGAGATCCAATCCGGCTTCTTCTTCCGGGGGTAGCTCACCAAGATCGGGTGGCAAATCTTCCATGCCATCTACTTCGTCTTCAACTTCAACCTCAATTGGTTCGGTTAAACCAAGAGCGTCTTCTAACTCTTGTGCAACAGCCCGAACAATATCAGCAGCAAGACTCTCTGCCTGTTCAGGTTCTAATCCTAAATCCTCACCCCCTTCGTCGGAAACTTCCAAGTCTGTAACCTCAATATCTTCGGCACCGCCAAGATCACCACCAACATCGGGTGGCAATTCTTCTCCCGGTCCTTCATCGCCGGGTAACTCATCTTCATCTCTGCCGCCATAATATCCCATTCCTGCTTCTTGGTGTATAGCAGGAATGCCCGCAAGACCTTGAAAGCGACGAATCTGGGATTCTGATAGAAACTTTTTGCTCATAATAATATTCTCCTAAATGCGATATTGTGCAAAATAATCACTTATAATTAGAAAGCTAACACACAAAAGGCAGAAAAATCACATAAGTTTCTTTAACTTGGCAAGGACACCTTTTTCTATTTGCTGAACCCTTGCTGGAGTTAAGCTTAATCTTTCTGCAATCTCTCTTAATTTCATTGCGCCATTATTTTTAATTGCGATATTAACACAATTCATATCTTTTTTATAATCAATCCAGCAGCGGCATTCCTTAATTGGGCATCTTACATCTAGTTCAATACATTTTTCAGCGCACTCTATCATAATTCAGGGTGCTCCTTGGCAAGAACATCAAATATATCTTCAATTTCTCCATCATTAATACCAAATTTTGATGCAAGCTCTTCTCCTGCCTGTTTCAGTTTATCTGACTTCTGGTGACGTTGGGCAGATTTGATATTACTATTTTGTAATTTCCATGTGTCAAACCATTCCATAAAATGTTCATCCTCTTGCAAAAAAGCTTTTACTGCCCCTCGTAGAAAAGCTGCCTGTGTAATTCCGTGGTGATGAAGTTTGATCTTCAAATCAACTTTATGTGATTGAGGTAGGTGTGCGTATATTTTTTCGGCAGGCTCATCCCATTGTTTCTTAGGCATTGTATCTCCACATAATATGTGTGTTGCTTTCTGCAAGCCCTGATTGTGTTTGTCGAACAAATTGGGCATTTTCTCGCAATTCATTTAGAGTTCGTGCGCCACTATAAGACAAGCCACTTCGTATGCCATTCTCTAAGCCTTCTAAAACTTTAAGGACTGCCCCGCTATAAGGAATAACCGTGGCGATCCCCTCCAAGGATGATACGTTACCGCGCCAGTCCATTTGAGCATCTGCACTAGCCATTCCACGATATGACTTGAACGTGTTACCCATTTTGTGAATAACGTCGCCTGGAGCCTCGGCTGTTCCAGCCAGTAATGAGCCTACCATAACAAAATTAGCGCCTGCGGCGAGGGCTTTAACTATGTCTCCAGAGTTTCTAATGCCGCCGTCTGCAATAATTTTAACATCTGGAAACTTTTCTCTAATTCTAACACAATCGACAATGGAAGCTAACGTTGGTACCCCGTGTCCTGTTTGAAGACGGGTGGAGCAAATGGATCCTCCACCAATGCCAACTCTTATGCTGTGCGCTCCAAGTTGTGCCAATGCAAAAGCGCCTGTATAAGTAGCTACGTTGCCTGCCATTATATGAGCTATGTGCCCGTATTTATCTCTTAAATTATGTAACGCAACATGCATCAATAAATGATCGCCGTGTGCCACATCAAGACATAGTACACTAGCGCCAGCAGCAACAAGCTCTCTTGCTCGCTCTAAATAATCTCGCGTAATTCCAACAGCGGCACCAACTGTCTTTGTGCCCCCATTAGAGGCTTCGGATATCATGGTTGCCTGTGTGTCAATAGAATTGTACCTATGGACAATCCCTAAGCCGCCAAAATCTGCCATTTTTTCAGACATGGTGGTACCACATACAGTATCCATCGGACTGGCAATAATCGGTACTCTAAGCTCGATTCCTTCCGACATATCCGACGCTAAGGACACGGCGCTGCGAGATTTTATGTCACTATATTGGGGCATCAATAAAACATCATCAAATGTTAAAAGCGTATTAAGATTCATTTGTCTGTCACCTTCATGTTTTTAAAAAAATTAGCTACCACCTCTTGTGCCGTTTCCCAACAAGTGGGACAATAAAGCCGAACGGGGCTATCTTCGTCGTCTTTTCTTACTACTACATTCCAAGTTGTAACCATTTCACGATTTGTCTCGTCAAATGATGATTGACATGCAGTACATTCTTTAGGCAATTTGCCAAACATTGCAATTTTTGCTGACAATTCGTCGTCGCTAATTTTACGCATATGCGCCTCCTGCGCTCGTCTTTGTTTTCTATTCATCGTTGAAGCGCTCCCATACGAGGATAGTCGCTGCCCCACCCTTCGGGCAGCTTATTAAAAACTACTACTGCCGATGGAAATGGGGCACTGTTTTGGCTATTGCCAAACTTAAGGCGACCTTTAACAAAATATACCAGTTCCGCCTTCATAACATAGTCGTGCCAATATCTTGTATCCGTGCGTGCCGGGATCAGCATTACAACTTTTGTATTGGAGTCTTGCGACTCTTCATATGCCTTCTTGATCCATGCTTCAATCCCTCTACCATATGGAGGATTAACGAATACTGTGTGCCCTTGCCAACTTTTTGATAATCCATTTTCTGGCTCAGTATAAAAATTGTCGCATTTAGTATTGTGAGGGCTTGCACAGGGGTCAAGGTCAAAAGGTCCAAACCTCCAATTTAATTTATTATAAAAATCTTGGGGAGTTGACCATTCTCCCGATTTGCTGGAAAACATTGTTTCCTGGGCTGCCTTATTCATCTGTGCTGCCTAATGTCCCGTCTTGGCGGTCGCTAATTGTAATTGGGTACCACCCATAAAGATCGGGATTTGTAGTTTCCATTGCTCTAAACGGAACAACTGGAACCATTACAACCTGCGCGATCTTTGTATGAGGTTCAACTATTTGTTCCTCTGTGCCGACGTTATGAAGGTTAACAAACAATTCACCATCATATCCGCTGTCCACTACGCAAGCGCCCACAAGAAGAGAGCGCTTAGCCGCTACGCTTGATCGGTTCTTAACCTCAAGCATATATCCATGCGGAACGCCAAATTTAAGCCCTGTTGGAAGGATCATGCTTTCGCCCGGTTGAACGGAGATAGCCTTGTGTTCCTTGGGTGAAAAGTAAACGTCTAGCCCTGCATCGCTTGGATTACTTCGAGTTGGTGGATATGCGTTCATGTGTATTCTATGGTATTCAATAATCATTGTTACTCCTTGATTCTTATATTATAACCGGATTATGGTTTATTGTCAACTTAATAATCTAAAATTATGACGAATTGATCTTGTTGAGTAGCCCCATGTTGGGTGATACTCTAATCTAGCCATATAGGGGCGATTGAGAAATAAAATGTCACGATTTGAATTTACACCCCAACATTTGATACTTGTTGTATGCCCCGTATCATCAATTACTTCAACAACCCAATATTCTTTATTATGCTTTGTTTTTCTTGGAAGAATTTTACGAGGGATAAACCAAGTAAGCTGTAGCTCAGGATCGAACTCTCCAATTGGTGGGATAAATTTATCATTTAGTTTCTGTCTAATCTTTTGATTCATTACTTCGCCCATGGGAAAAACGCCTGTTAAATCTACCGTATACTGAATCAGTTCTTCTTCCTCAAAATCGCCTTCTGGGCGGTAAAGATCGATATTATTTTCAAGTTGCTTAGGTTTTCTTGGTCTATCGACTGCTACAGCAGACCAAAAATGTTTTAACCCGCTGAATCTTGTGTCCACTAAACCATTCATTGCACCGGAACGAACCAGGACATCTACTGCTTTCTTGTTTAGCTTAGAATAGGTAATATTTTCATTGAATAAAAAATCCTCAATCGTCTCAAAAGGACGATTAGTTAAGATTTGATCGATTGCTGCGTCTCCAAACCCTTTAATAGAAGTTAGCGGCTGAACCAGCGTATGCCCATCTTCGCTAATTTCCCAAACGCGCCCGGAGGTGTTTATGTCGAGCTTTTTAATATTAAAACCAAAGCCTTTGGCAATATTGATTGCTTTTTCTTTTCGGCTTTCGGGTTCTTTATCAAGAAATGCCGCCATCCACTCTGCCGGATAATGATAAGCCAGCCAAGCGCATTGGTATGAGAGCATGGAATAAGAAACAGCGTGTGATTTATTAAATCCATAGCCAGAGAAGTATTCAAATTTATCCCAGATGCTTTGTGCAATATCGCGACGAATGCCCTTTTCCACACAGCCTTCAATAAACTTCCCATGGATTTTCATTTTGGCTCCATAGCTTTTGCCAGTTCCCTTTTTGGTTAATAGTTTACGAAGTTTGTTGCCTTCGTCAAGAGATATATCTTTTCCAAGCTTGTGAGCAAGAATAGCAATCTGTTCTTGAAAAATTAAGAACCCATATGTTTCCTGGGTAACTTCTTCGATCAAAGGATGAATATGTTTAATATATTGAGGATTTTCCTTTGCCTCAACATATTCATCGTCTACGTTTGCCGACAGAGGACCAGGGCGGAAAATAGAAGTAATAGCAGAAATATCAATAATACTCGTAGGCTTTGCTCGCTTACAAAATGCTTGAGCGCCTTTCTCGGTGAATTGAAAAATTCCTGCCCATTTTCCGTTGTGAAAAATGTTTTTATATACGTCTTGATTGGTCAAGTCGATTACGTCTGGATTCAAATGTTTCTCATAATAGTCTTTGACATCGGCAAAAGTCGGTTCTGGGATGCCCTGGTGTCGCTTTAAAATATGTCGAATTGCGCCGTCAAACATTGCCAACGTGGAAAGACCAAGAATATCAAATTTGATAAACCCCATTGGTTCAAGATGCCGAACGTGCTGCCCTTCTGCCCAGGGCGTCTGTCTAACACCCTTGCTGTTAATTATGGGCATCCACTTGTCTAAATTTTCACCCACGACCACACCGCCAGCATGACGCGAACAAGAGCGAACCTGTCCATAGAGAACATCAATATGATTGGCGATATGTGGATACTTGGATAGGAATGCCTGGAGAGTTGGTGAATATTCTTTCACCTCTTCAAACGTTGGCGCATATACACCTGCCTTAATTCCGTGTGCCTTCTTTGCTGCCGGGGTTGCCTCCATAAGCATTTTTCCAGTAACCTCGTTAACTTCCTTGAAAGGGATGCCATAGAACTTCGAAATATCTTTAATCAAAGAGCGAAGTTGAAGCGTGTTCCAATTTGAGATAGGAACAACAGTGGTATCGCCCCACTCTTCAATAAGCCGCTCTTTTAGTTCCATTGGCGCGGCAACATCATAATCGATATCAGGATAATCAGTTGCGTCTGATCGTAGAAAACGCGAGAACAAAAGTCCATACTTAATTGGGTCAATCTGGGTGATTCCGAGAACATAAGCCACCAAGGATCCGGCAGCAGATCCGCGACCTGGACCCGTAAGCATGCACTGGTTTGCTCTATCGGCAATTGCCTTCATGGTCAGAAAATACTTGGGAAAACCGCGATCATCAATAACATGAAGTTCGTGACGCAGCCTATCTATATATTCCTTATTCTTATGTAAATTTTTATTTCGAAGACCTTCTAACGACATATTAACTAGCGCCTGGGTTGCAGTGTGCCCAGCAGGAACAACAAAGTCAGGTAGGCGCACCGTATTATCAGGAAGGAAATCTTCGATCCGCTGATGTGCAATTGCGTGTGTATCTGTAATAGACTTCAAAACAAGATCGTCATCATATTCAACGCCACATTCTTCTGAATACTTTTTATAGCTCGCCCACATTTGATCACCATTCTTGGGATAAAGCTCGTATCCAATTTCCTCAACAGAAATAGGAAGTTCGTTACTCATATAGTCGGGCTGGAAGGTTGACTTTCCAAGCCATCCTAGGCGTTTATAAAGCTCTCTATCTTTCCAAGCATCGTTATTCGGATAATGACTATCCGCAGTTGAAACTAAACCGATGCCAAACTCGTTGTGCATCTGAATAATATATTTATTAATAATATGTTGTTCTGGCACATTATTCCACTGGAGTTCGCCGTACCACCGATCTCCGAAAATATTCACCATGCGCCGGGTGGTTTCTCGCATTGCCTCAAGAATTGCTTCTTCGCCCTTTTCTCGGTTTTCCCAATAGTTTCCAGAATATACGCCACCCAAGCAGGCAGAAGCAGCGATGACACCTTCGCTATATTTTGCGAGCATATCATAATCCATACGCGGATAGCGATAAAAATTCTCACTCTTATAACTCTCCGAAATTAGTTTAAAAATATTTTGAAGTCCTTGCTGGTTTTGGGCGAGGAGGATAAGATGGCGGCGGCGGCGCAGCATGTCTTGGACTTTCTTGCTAGAGGTTTCATCCTCCACGGTTGCTGCGCTCAATTTGCTACTCAGAGTTTTTGCCCGCTTTTTGTCGTTAAGCGCCTTTTCGTATTCCTCTCGCCACTCAGAAAGTGATGGAAGAAAATACGCCTCAGTTCCAAAGATAGGTTTGAAATCCTTACCTTCTTCTCTCATTTTTTTGGCGTGTAACACTTGATGAGATAGCCCATTAGCATTGCCGTGATCGGTTAGTGCTAAAGCATCACATCCGTTCTTAAAAGCAAAATCCATATGCTCCCCCGGATAACCTATGGCATCAAACAGGGAGCCTGCAACGCTGTGCGCGTGTAGCCCAACAAATGGGATTTTCGACTTTTTTCTATCGTCCATCTTACCCTCCTCTTAATAGATTATAACGCACGACTGAACACAGTGTCAATCTCGTGTACGATTTGAGTTCGAATTTTTGGCTCAAGCTCTAAAACTTCAATAACGCGATAGCGCAATTGCCCTAAGATTGTTGCAAATTGTTGTGTTTTTGCCTGTGCGTCTTGTAATTGTTGGGTTAACTCCTTAACCTGTGCTTCTAGATCATTCTTCGTTTTCATGGTTTACTCCTATTCCATTCCATTCATGATATTTAATTAGTCCCTCGTAGGGACGTTTTATTGTTTTTGCTTCAGATGAAGCAAGAAAATTAATATAATTTTCCCAGCTAGCAAGACTGTGAAACCAGCCTACTTCTTTTGTATTTCTTTCTTCTATTATAACAGGTTCTAGAACTTTGTCAAGGGAAAAATATCTTGCTGACCATCTTTCTTCAAGCGGTAGTTTTTCTGTGGGTATTTCGCTTCCAGAATTTTTCCAAGTTTTTGTCCCCTCTTTTCTTATCACCTGTCTGCATTTAATAAAATCGTCTGGTCCAAATGAAAATCCTAGATATTCACCGTCCTTGGCTGTTTTTCCATTATAACATAGAAAAAAGTTATTTTCACTAGAAATTAAACTTCTATGCTCTCGCGGAGCATCCTCGGGGTAAACGCCAAAGGGAAAAGAAACATAATATTTATCTGGTGTGACCCATTTGCTCATTTGTTTGCTTATCCAGTATGCGGTCAATGCCCCAAATAATATACTCCACGCATGGCAGTCAACTCTGTCCCTATCTTTTGGGTGAATTGGGACATAATATATTGGTATTGGGCGTCGATAGTCTTCTGGATGAGCAGCCAATATTCTCCCATACCAGATAGGATCTTGAACCACTTCGCCTATTCTATGACGTATGAGAGGTTGAACATCATTGTTGCACACTATCCAAATCGTTTCACATCCCGCATAGGCGCACTCTATAACTGAACGTTCAAGGGCAGTATAGTTTTCAGCAATCGGCATCAAACAATCGCCCCACTCAAATCCAAAATCTTGCTCATATCCTGCAACTGGGATTATGCCCGCCAAATGAAACGCGGCTTTATTTATAGGTTTTTCTTCAATCATAGAGCATTGAGCAATTTTGATGTATATGTATCCATTTCAACTTGATTGTTGGATATAATTTCTTCAGACGTTTCATATACAAATGTAATCTTTTCGTTATCCTCGTATTTTCCCATAGGAAAGGGCATTACCTGTCTACGCATCAAAGAGATTTTTGGAGATAGCCACTTAAATGGTTCGGAAGAACGATCTGGATAGTTTGGATTTTTGCCATTTTTTGGACCGCGAATTCCTGCTTCTTTTATGCATTGCAGAATCTTAAATTTTGCATATGTGTTTGAATATTGATAGTTTTGAGTTGCTTCCTCGGGTGTTAAATACGATATGGCTAATAAATCTTTTTTATCACTTTGAGTATAATCTCGTTGCGAAGAATAAAAGAAAATTTGCTTTACAAAATTATTATCTGTTTCAATATAATCAAGGTCGTGGGTGCTTCCAAGATTTATTTCGAACCAATCTAAAACCTGTGTTGGCTTATTTTGGTTATTTTCAACAATGTGCGGAAGACCATTGATTTTATTATCGTCAAATACAATTAACTGCTCATATTCAACGTTTACGGTCTTATTCCCCTCTGTTATAACCTTTAAGTAGTCATCTTCAATATTAATAGATTTTGCTAAATGTGAAAAAGGCACAAGTCCCGATAACGATAAGAGCGCTAATAATTTTTCATATACCTGCTGCTTTGGTGGACCAAACACGACTTGTTTGCCATCTGGCTGTTTGAGGAAATAATTTTTAGGATCAATTTTAAGCAAGCTTAGGTCAACATCAGAATTGTAAAAATCAAACGGATGTATTTTTGCCCCTTCTACAAAAATCAACGGTATTTGGGTATAGAAAGAATATAATATAGAACTTAAAGTTGCTCCAATTATTATTTTCTTATATTTTAACATACAGGTTTGTTAGCTTCTGGCACGCGTCCTTTAGCAAGAGCACTGCTGCTTTGCACTTTGCCGCCGCCGACTTCCCATAACATTTCAATTCCAAGTTCTTCACAAACTGCCATTTCTGGAGTGTTGTTGTTTGTCCTGTCGCCGCC
>Ga0208010_1000759_pt1 | contig 11117 bp, 21 predicted proteins | sample 2_EtaG_FD_184074 | JGI IMG/M metagenome (GOLD analysis project Ga0208010, IMG submission 184074) | Marine viral communities from the Subarctic Pacific Ocean - 2_ETSP_OMZ_AT15125 metaG (SPAdes) (version 2) | ecosystem: Environmental > Aquatic > Marine > Oceanic | place: Pacific Ocean | collected... | reverse complement strand
CATCAGCAGCTGAACCAAGATCTCCTTGTTTAACTTTAGCTTTTGGGTCGAATTTATTTTCCATTATTCATCTCCTTCGTCTATGTCTGTTTTTTCTTCAAGTTCTGTTAATAAATCTTCTTCCTTATCATGTAAATCTCGAATATCATCAATGACATCTTGAATTGTTCTTTTTTTTCTTTTCTTTTTAGCCATGGGGTTTCTCCTATTTGTTTTTATTATCTGTATGTCCAAAAAATTTACTTGAATATGCTTTATTAGAAGTCATACTTTGTTTTTGTTTTGTTTCTTTTTTTTTCTTTTCTTTTTCTCGTTGTTGTTTAACAGAATATTTTCTATTATCCCTTATAATATTCTTTGTACTAAGCATAAGAGCACCAGCAGCCAGTCCTATACCTGATAGTCCGAGAGGTAAAATACCCTTATCCCTGTCTGTGTAAAATTCTGGAGATGCCCCTATACTTTTTAAGTATTTTGGATCACTATATTTAGATTTATATTTTTTTTTAAATATTCCCATAATAATATTATTTTATAGTTTAATCTTTTTAATTGACAATATGTTTTTAGTTGGTATCGTAGTATACGACCCTCCTTGTTTAATTTCTTTAGTTTCTTCAAAACTTAAATCCGCCATAATAACTGTTGTGGTATTATTCCTTTCAATTAACCATCCAACACTACTACAAACAGCTGTTTTGGATTTTTTTATTTCTGAAATATATGACCATTCAGAGCACGATACTATATCTTCCCATGTTATTAAAGCAAGATCATAAGGAAAATTTTTATGGTTAATTTCAGGAAGTTTTTTTATTCGTTTTTTTGACACCCTTTAATTTCCCCGAATTTTCCATTGCGTAAAATACAGATTTGCCCTTTTTAGGTCCGTATTTCTCAACCATGGTTTTTAGTATCTTTTTTCCCTTTTCATTTAATGCCATAATCAATATCCAAATATTCTATCTGACATTTCCTGCATAGGTTTTACAGGACGCTTAAATCTCTCTGCATATTTTGTATGTATAGGACGACTCATGCATCCATAACGTAAAGCATCATAAGCATGATCTTCTGCATCCGTATTTATATCCTCAGGATTATTTTCATCTAGGGGTAAAAGAGGAAAAGTTCTTATTAAATTTCTGCATGTAGAAAAAAATCTTAAACCTGGTTCTTTCTTCTTATCATCACTAAGTTTCAATCGTTTATGAATTTCAAGTTTTCCACTTATACGACTTTTAGGAGTTCTATCCGAAGGCCGCCAACGACAACCCTGTTGAATCATTGTTTCGGCAATACTTGGTCCGATATCTCCACGTTTTGCCCAGGTACTTGCATCTAGAACTCCATAACGTACATATTCTCCACGTTCAAGTTCTAAAATTTTTTTAGCAAATACATCTGCAGTTAACTTTTTAGTGTAAAATTCCCGATAAATCCAAAGATGATTATCATAATCAATAGCAAACCATAAACAACAAGCAGGAGAAGCATAACCCCAGTCTGCAGCACGAAATTTCTGCCAGCCTTTAGGGACTTCAAAAGGATCAACCACATGGATTGCCTTATTAAATTCAGGGAATGAGGAATCCTCAAATGCATCCCAATCTCCATCTAAAAATTGCTTACGCTGTACTTCGGGTAAAGAAGCCAGCATAACATAGTAATCATCCGTTTGTGTTAAAAAAGGATTATCCTGAAGTTTTGCTGGAATAAATCTTCGTGTAATTACCCTTGTACCACTCGGTGTATTAATATTAACATCAAAGGCTAAATTTGGCACACCAGGGTCCACGAACATCTCCCGTACCCATTGTGAACCAATGTTTCCTGGATTTCCTGTGGATCGCATATACACAGGTATCTCTGGATCAACTGAACGTAAAGATGATCTTAAAAAATTATATATATCTTGCGAAGGATATTGTGGCAGTTCGTCTACGCCTATCCATGTGTAAGATTGCCCTTGGTAACGTAAAGCGTCTGTCATGTTCTCTGCGTACCCGAACTCTATCTTTGCTCCTGAAGGGAATCTCCACTCTTTTTCTTGCTCTCTCCATTTAGCTCCTGGGAATGCCTTGTTATATAAACGCTGGGAATGATTAATTAAATCCCTTAGTTCAGGCATTGTCCTTCTGAGAAGGAGTGCTCTATGCATTTCTTTGTGGCAATATCGCAATGGATCAACCAACATCGCATATGATTTTCCACCCCCTCTTGCTCCTCCATAAAAAACCTCTCTTTCCGATGAGGCTAGAAACTCTGTTTGTGGACCTGTATTAGGTTTAAATACAATATTTTGTGATTTTAAATGTGCTTTAACATTTGGAGAAACAGTATCAATTTTATCCTGTTCGATAACTTGAGTTTCTTTTCCTTGTAGTGCAGAATTAACTATTTTATATTTACCCTTTAAGTATTCTGCTGACCGTTTTGCCGATCGTAAACTTTGTTCGGCAGTATTAACTTTCTGTCTGGACCGCTTTAATATTTCCTGGACTGAATTCCTTGCTTTGACTTTGACCGTTTTCTTCGGTTTTGGTGGCAAGACCTCCTTGGATTCGTTTTCTAAGTCCGACATGAGATATATATCTACCTGTTTTTCTGTGCAGCCATATAGCTACTTCTCTATACGAACACGTTTTTAAATAATTCTTTGCTTCTTCCAGGGCTTTTAATTCTGATTCTATTGAAATCAAGTAATTCCCTGTGTCATCTATCTTATAACCAAAAGGAATTATTCTGGCTTTTCTTTTAAGTTTACTAAGTTGTATATTTTGTTTTTCTTGAACTTCCATTAGGATGATAAAGTTTTCCAAATTTTAAATTCTTAAATCTGGAAGGATCACTTATGGGTTTTGATTTATCCTCTGCTGGTTTATCAGGATTAATTTTATGTTTGTTAAATTCTTTTTTAATTTCTTTTTTCTTTTCTTCAGGTATCCACATACTATCTTCAAGAGCCTGGCGATCTAATCTCCTATTTCCTTTCTTTCCTGGATGAAGAACTAAAGCTGCAGCATTCCGCTCAACCTTAAGTTTTTTTAATAGATCCTGTGCATCTTTGGGTTCTTTTGCCATTATTTTATAGCCTCCGTTAATTCTGTTACTACTTTCTTAATCTTATCCTTTGCAGGTAATACAAACAAACCATGTATAGCCTTCATGCTAATATCAATTTTTTCCTTCTTGGCAATTCCAATTCTATCCAGTATCTGTTTAGCTGCTTCCAGTCTTATTGCGGCATGGGGGGTTGAGCCGTCCTCTTCAAGCATATCCACCATCTTAGTAGCTGCCTGAGCAGAATGAGTTGCCAGATAGTTCTCCGCCCTGGAGACAATCTCCGACCTAAGATTCCTAAGAACCTTTGGGTACGAATGCTCGGAATATCCTGCTAGCTCCCCAGCCCTTCTTGGAATACCTCTTGCTTCCCCGAACAATGCGTCTAGAAACTTTTCCTGTGAAGCGGTTAAGCTTCTTTTGTGAGTCTTGATTATAGTTGAATCCGTGCTTTGCATTTACAATTTCCATTAATTCTTTAAAGGAGATATCTTTTAAATTCTGTTTATCAGAATACATTCAAGTTATAAACCTGTATCAACCCTTTGCGTAGTAAATCCTGGCAGCTTTTTAGGTAATGTCTTATTAATAACCGAAGGATGCTCTGTAGTTATAACCTCCACGTCCTTATCAAAATCTAAACTTTCAACTTTAGATGCTAAGGAATCCTTAGCAGGAATAGTATCATCAGGTTTAACCTTAGTTACGGTTATATCTTCTGCTTCAGTAATTCCTTTATCAACTTTAACATCGGTTGTTTTTTTAATATCTTTATCCTTTCCTAATTCATGAAAAATAATACCACCAGCTCCTATTCCTAGAAAACTCCACCCTGCAACCTTCATAGCTGTCTTTGCTTTATCCCAGGCCGTGCTTCCTTTTGCTACAGGGGCTGCAACTTCTGTTCCTTTTGCTAAAACTTCTTTAACTTTTGAAATTGGAGCAGGTAGTTTGCCTTTCTCAGCAGCCTGAATCAATGTCTTTACTTTCCCTGCTTCAGGTACTTTAACTTGTTTAGGGGCTACTTTAAGTCTTGCCGCTGCTGCCTTTCGTTTTAAAAACTCTTCAAGACTTTCATTTTTACGTATGCCCTTCAGCCAATCCTCTTTAGGTGTTACTTTCTTAGGGGCTGCCTTCTTGGGGATTACCTTCTTGGGGATTACCTTCTTAGGCACCTTCTTGGTAATAATATTAAGATTCTCAAGGACTTTATTTTTATCAGAGGTCTTTAGTTTCTTAGTGCCTCTAAAAAATTCATAGCTCTTTTTGAAATTCTTTTTTGTAAGTTTCTTAGCTCCCTTCTTAATCATTGCCTGAACACCTTTCTTTGCAATCAGACGGACAATTGTTCTTCCGCCTATACTTATAATCATAGGGACATAAGCTAATAATATAAATGCCATAAATTGAATTCCTTTTGTGTTAGAGGCGGCATAACACCGCCCCTATCTATTGCAATTACTTGATTGTAATTGTCTTTGGTTTTTTAGACTCTGGAACAATCTTCTCCATGGATACCTTTAACAGGCCATCCTTGAAGGTTGCCCCTTTGACTTCAACATCATCTGAAATAGTAAAGGATTTAGAGAAGTATCTTCTAGATATTCCCCTGTGAAGTATATCTTCTTCCTCCCCCTTTGCATGTTTTAAATCCTTGGATGTAATAGTTAGTAAACCATCGGCATACTCACAAGTTATACTGTCCTTGTTGAATCCTGCCAATGCTACTTCTACATCATATCTGTTATCCCCTTTCTTGACAATGTCATAGAACGGATAAGTAGATGGTGAGAAGTCGTTATCGAACATTCTTTCGAAATGATCAAATATGTTATCAAACCCAACCGTTACTGGTCTAAGCTGATTAAATATAGATAGTGCTTTGTTCATTATTTTCTCCTTTTAAAGCAAGTTGACCTCAAGGTACCTTATAGCATACCTTGAAAGCAGGGATCCCTAGGGAATCCCTTAAATTTTAAGTGCAGATTAGTGATGACCTCTTATGCATGTCGTATGCGTATGTTACGTGTGTCCTTTTAATGTGCACTTGATTCTATTATACACACGAATACGGGTTTTGTCAAGCTATATTTTAAGAAATATTAAATTATTTAAAAATAATACTTGACAGAATGCTATATGGGCTGTATAATAGTACTAAGAGTACTGAGGGGGGGTTTTATATCTATACTATGGGTAAACATATAACTTACTCTAAGGGTACTTAAGGGAATAGCTCGGAGAATACATGAATATACTTCCTTAAGATATGGCCCAGAGGTAGTTAACAGTACTTTTTAATGATTTTAGCATGAGTGCCTATATGGATACCAGGGGGACCCCCCATGGAGCATCGTATCCCCCCTAAAAATATCCCTTTGGTATTACTTAAGGTAAAAAAAAAATAATTATATATGCTTCAGGAATAATTCCTTAATGATCCCTTAAGAATTTTTAAAGGATCTTAAGTAATATGTAAAAGATCTTAAGTAAGATCATTGGTTAACGGCTTCAGGATCTTAAGGGATATCAAAAAAAAGTATCTATGATCCCTTCAAGCATTACTTAATGATCAATCAGTATTAACTAAGATATATTTTAATGGATCCAATAAAAAAGCCTTCAGGATCCGCTAAGATCCTGAAGGCTTCAGTCCGTTGATTAATTACTTAGGCTTATTCTCATAATTAATAATTGTTCTATGAATTAAATCTTTTAAATTATAAGCACTGGTACAATCATTATAGTTTTTTTTATATAAAGGATCCTTATAATAATAGATGAACGAACTATTACTGTTATGAATATAATCATGTAATAACTTGTGTAATCCATAAAGTTGCTTAATGCTAAGTTCAATTTTAATCATAGCCATTCATGATTCAATTTATAGCCATCCTTAAAAAGTAAATGAGATAATTCATAAACAATGTGAAATCCCATATCCATTCCACCACCACCAATACCAACGCTGTTAGTTTTTTCTTTTAATGGTAGCTTTAAAGCAATACTAATTAAAAAGGATAACCAGTATTTATTAGTTACAAGGTTACTCTTGCCGTTATAGAATTTATAAAAATTTATATGTCTATAACAACCGCTATTACTCAGCTTAGTTAAGATACAATAAATGGTATCATTAGGCTTCAATAATTCCTTAAGTTTTATAATAGCTTCTTTCTGATTCATTTTTTTAATCATGTTTTTATATACCTCCTCTCATAGTTATTTTTATAAACTATTTAGAAGTATATTCAAGGGTATATTTTAAAGTATATTTATACGTTTAATGCATAAAGCAACCAATAAAAAAGCCTTCAGGATCCGCTAAGATCCTGAAGGCTTTAATGTATTTAATTTACTGCTGATAAGTAAATGCAGGCAGGAATTCCACGTCATAACCTAAGTTTAAAATATCTTTTATATTATCTTTTTTAAAAGTTTTTAAACCCGTCAATTTCAATAATGATTTTGCATTATCATTAATTGGATATATGCGTTCTTGCCCGTAAACGTGTTTAGCTATGACTTGAACGGGATATTTTTTGTTACCCTTAGCCCAATCAGTTGCTTTAGTTATATTTGTATTTTTCATAATGTTAAGATCTTAATTTATTTTAGTTAGGCTTGCAAGGGCTATTTAAGCCTTAAGGGTCAATAACTGTAACAAAAAAGCCTTCAGGGTTTTAAGATCCTGAAGGCTTTAATGTGTTAACTAGTGTAATTTTAATTAGTTGGTTGATAATGCTTTACGATTATAAAAAGCTAGAAATAACTTACTTCTTAAGAATTTCTCAATTTCTACTTCACGTGAAGCGGTTGATTTTACAGCATCCATTGTAGAAGCTTCAATTTTATATTGATTACTTCCACGTTTACCAACGGCAACGGCTCGTTGATTGTGTGAACTGTAATTAGTAACAGCATTATAAACATCAAATAAAGTTACATCCTTAATTGATTTGTTTAATTGATTTAAGTCACGGTGCATCAAATCATTTAATAAATGTATTTTATTATCTGACTTAGCAAAACCTTTAAACAATTGCTGTACTTCATTAGATTGCAACGGGATCCTAGTTAAAACTTCAAATTGATCCTTCAATAAATTTACTTGATTGTTAAAACTTTCAAGTAATTTGAATTGATTCATGAAGTTTAAACCCGTTGTATGTTTTTTTAAACTTGATGCAATTGGCTTAATTTCAGCCATGCCATTGCTACAAATTAATCTAAAAAACATTGTACGTAGTTTAAATATAATAGAAGCATCATAACTGGATATAACTTCAATAGCTAAGTTTAGTTTATCATGCTCATTATATTTTAGCCCATAAACTATATCATTAAAAATTATCCTTAACCGCATATAGTTTAGGTTACCATCAACGTTAAAAGTAACTTTAACATTGTTTAATTTAATACCATAATTTTGCATGGCTTCACTTAAGCCCTTCAAAATTTTTTCATATGGTATCAAATTGTAGTCTTTACCATGCAATGCTATAGATCTTTTATTTTTTGTATCCAATACAGCATAACAAGTTTTATTTAGTGTGTAACCGTCCATAGCTTCATATGGTTGAAGCCTAACGGGTATCATAGCAGTACTTAAATCATTGCTATGATTTTTTTCTAGTATATTAATTAATGTACTCATTTTTTACCTTATTAATTGTATAACTAAAAAACACTAGTTAACCTTTAATCTATACAAAAAAAATACACATTAAACAAGCTATAATTTAAATGATATTGATCTTAATTAAGATTAAAAAACGTTGATTTTATTGGGTTTTTAGTGTGATTTATAGGCTATATTGCTTATGTTTTTTGACCAGCAAGCCCTACATTTACCGCAATTGTTTTTTATAGGTAGTTGTCTTTTATAGGAATAACATATTTTTGAATTAATAGGCTTTATATTTTTAAATGTACTTGAAGTATTAAACCCGTATTTTTTTATAGGTTCATGATCAATAAAGATACTAGATAAACGTTCATTAAAATTACTAGGGAATTCTTTTTTATATCTTAAATAAGTTTTAATAAATTTACGTTCGTTAGTTGGTAACCAAAATTTTATTTTAGGTAACCCGATTGCAATCTTAACTAGTTTTAATAAATGTTTTAAACTTTGTAGATCCCCGCTATCATGCCATCTAAAATATTTTTTTTTAGTTTGATTTTTTGTTAAGTGATTAATTTCATATATCATAGCTTGTATAAAATAAGGATGTTTAATTCCTTTAAGTCTTTTTTTATGTGAGGTTTTAACGGCATAAGTATTATACATGTTACGTTTAGCATAACAGATATTACAAGTTGAACCTTTAATTTTAGATAATTTAGATCCTGTAATACAATTTTTAACGGGTAACCCGTAACTATAGAAGGGCATTTTGCGGTTACGGTTTGATATTCCACCCGTTATGGCTCTAGCTTGCTTTAATGTTTTAATTTGTATCATTTTTATTTAAATAAATTTTTTTAAACAAATCGCTTTTAATAACTTGCCTTGATCCACTGCCTAAAGCATTAAGAACTATAACAAATTTTAATTCTTTAATAGCCTCATGATAATTATTTAAAAAACTTTTTAAACAATCCTTTATGGTTTTTTCTGTAAAAGTTTTAATTCTATTATTTAAAAAAAATCTACAAGTAATCATTACAATTAATATAATAATTTAAAAATTATATACAATAATAAAATTTAGATCTTAATTAAGATGGATATTGGATGTTCTCTTTTTGTTCTGCCTGTTAGCTTGGCAACGTTTACAGTAACAATTAGGATGATACTCGTAAATTCCTTTAGATTTATTAAATGATTGACTTAAATTAAAATCTTTTATCTCCTGTTTACGTTCTAAAATATCCATAACAAAATATAAAACACAACCAACACTAACAAGAATTAACCCGCTTAATAATAAGATATAAAAAATTTGATCTGCTGAACTTAATTCATTCATTTAAAAATAAACTAATTTATTAGTGCATATCTCACACGTGCTTGGATTTTTTAACATTATGTCCTGCGACATAAATCGTGTAGCCTTTTGCAAATACTACAACTGCCAAGCATTGGGGATAAGTTGTACCGAAACTGTCTATTTCATATCCCAAACTTATTTATATAATCTAAACTGTGGTTTCACACACACTATATAAATAATACCTTATCACGTTTCAGTAAATGATTATTCAGTCAACGTGAAAGATATGCACTATCTTTACTGTACTATACTTCTTTCATTAAATCAAGTATCAATCTCATCTAAAAAAACTTTTAAACCTACTCCAAAACATACAATAAATAAAACTATAAAAATTATTATGCCCGTTATAATAGTTGTCATTTAATTACGTTCCACTTTGTAAGATCTTTTAGTTAACTTTGCTTTAAACCAATCATACTTTGAATTACTACACATATACATAATATAATTGTTAGGATCTTTAACTTCCTTAGATCTAAATGCTTTTTTTCTTATAGCATTTTTAAAACATTTCTTATGATCTCTATCAAAAAAAGTTTCAGTTTGTTTGTCCATATCTATTTAATGTACCATAAAATAAATAAACCTACAATAAAAATAAAATAAACCTACAATAAAAATAAACGGATAAAAAATATATGGATTATCGATTAACATTAACCTACCTTAAGTAAGATCCTTTTTGTTTTAGGATCTGTTAGTTTAAACTTAACTGATGCCGTCCTGAAATTATTCTTTTTAAAATCATGATACTTTAAGTAAGGGTGTCCTAGTTCTTTATGCTTACCTAAGATACAACCTTCAATAAATGCACCAAGTCTTTTAAGTTTAATCGGTTTTCTTTTAGGGTATCTTTTATATTGTGCCTTGTACTCAATATAAAATACTCTGTTTACTATTTGTTTCATGTCTTTAATATAAACTTTTAAATATAAATATCAATAAGTTTATTTATCATTTTGTTTTTTCAATCTGTTAAATTTAAATTGTGGTAATTTTCTTTTTTCAGATTTCCATACATCCCATACACTATCAAACGCACCCTCATAACAAGTATTAGGATTATATTCTTCTGAATAATTTGCTCTATCATATTCATACATCTCAAATACTTCTTTTAAGAATTGATTTAATGTATTTTTTTCTTCTGCTGTATATTTTTTATTTTTCATAGTTGAATAATAGTTTTTAAAATGTGGATTGCAATAATTATTTTAGGTCTTAGTTAAGATGCTAAAAGTCTGTCAACTGTGACAAGGTGTCGCATCAACGGATTAGCAATGACTTAAGATCACTATCCAAATTCATCCTAATTGAGCCAAGTTGAAAACCGAGTGTGGTATACTAATGTTAATATAAATTTTAATAGATTTATATTTAGCTTTTTTAAATCGTGAATATTAGTTATACAAGTTCTCAGAACAGGAGTGCTTATGAAAAAGTTAAACTTTAAGTACAATGATGGGGGTAGAAAAATTGCGGGGTACAAGGGGCAAACAGGCGACTGTGTTGTAAGAGCCATTGTCATTGCAACTAATCTACCATATCAAAAAGTCTATGATGATCTTACTTTAGCTACTAAAGAATTTAGATTAAAATCAAATTCAAAATTAGCTTGGGGTATGAAACCAAAAAATGATAGTGCTAGACTTGGTACTTACAAAGTGGTTGATAAGCCATACCTTTTAAGTCTTGGTTGGAAATGGAAACCAACTATGTTTATTGGTCAAGGTTGTAAGACACACTTAAGATACGATGAGTTACCGATGGGAACAATAATATGTTCTGTTTCCACACATTTGGTAGCTGTTATTGATAAAGTTATTCATGATACTTTCGATTGTTCGAGAGACGGAACAAGATGTGTCTATGGATATTGGTACAAAGATAAATAACTAGAGAACACTAACTAATATTATGATTAAAAAACCAAAGGCTAGTAGGTAAGGGGAAAATCTTCAGATCTACTAGCCTTTCTTTTGGGAGTAACTATTGAACATTAACGATGGCTTTTTGGTTTGGAATTTCTTCAGGTGTATCCTTAACTTT
>Ga0208010_1000749_pt1 | contig 11180 bp, 16 predicted proteins | sample 2_EtaG_FD_184074 | JGI IMG/M metagenome (GOLD analysis project Ga0208010, IMG submission 184074) | Marine viral communities from the Subarctic Pacific Ocean - 2_ETSP_OMZ_AT15125 metaG (SPAdes) (version 2) | ecosystem: Environmental > Aquatic > Marine > Oceanic | place: Pacific Ocean | collected... | reverse complement strand
TCTTCTACTTTCAGATATTCACAACATAACAAAACGGCATCTGTACAACTATCAGTTGATACAGCAAATTTAGAACCGCAATAGTCTGCAACTGTTTCTTCAAACATTTTAACTATTTTATATGGATTATGTCTCAATCCTTTTCCAGCAAATAATACTTCTTTTTAAATCCGCATCTTTCAAACAATCGTAAACTTGCTTCATTTTCTAACTTAACTTTTGCATGTGCAAGTGGGTTGATTTTCATAACCTCATCGATCATAAATGTTCCAATTCCTTGGCCTTGAAAATCAGGATGAGTAGCAACGCGAATATCATTGTCTATAATACCAATATAACCTGCTGGTGTTTTATTGTCAAGACAAATCCAAAAATTATTGTTATATTTTAGCATATATCTCGCTTGTTCGACAGGATCTATTTCCTCTTGTTGGACAAATCCTTGACGAACTCCGTCCATGTTTCTTAATTTTCTAATAAATTCCCAATACTTAGGATCATTTTTTACTAATTTTAGCTTCCCCATTGATCTACCTGTGTTCCAAATGGACTATTACTTCCAAGCCAATAATGCGTTAAATATCCGCGAGTGTGTATCCAGCCTTCAAGGTTTAAGAGAGGATTAAGACAGCTTCCAATATCCAGATATGTATTGCTTGGTGTTTCTTTAAAATTTTCATAAATCACAAAATTGCTTAAAGATGCTGCAGAACACAAAACAATATGATCATTAATATTATTCTTGGCAATATACTCTTTTATTTTTTCAGCAATGTCATAATCATTAATCATACAATTTGAACCAATCTCAAACGTTTTTTTAACTTGAAACGGAAGACGAGAAGTATCTGCTAATTTATTGACAACATATATTATCTCTCGATCGACAAATAACGGAACCATTTCTTCTACAAATCTTCGGTAGTTTGCGTTAATTAAAAGATTAGAAAATGTTAATGTTTCGTGATCGCCACCATGAAGACCTATTTGATAATCAAAATTTTCATCGCCCACATGCGGATCTGTGCCGGTGCAGATTCCTTTAAAATAGTTTGACTGGGTGTGTTTGAAGCATTCAATTAGCTTTTCTCTATAAAGCTGATCTCGTTCAGGAAGAAATTCCTTTTGTTCCTCTTCTGTATAAATATTAGCTCCTCTTATGCCGCCAGTAATATAATGATCTTTAGCTAACACAACTTTCTTGTTTTGCATAATGAAAAGCTCGCCATCAGAAAATCTAGAAAATGCAAAATTTTCATTATCTTTAAGCATATTTAAAAGCTTGTCAAATTCACTTTTAAATGTTTTCATAATTTAATATTCCTAACCGTTTGCCAACCTTTTCGAAGGCCAGCTTGAACACACATATCTCGTTCAGAGAAAAATTGCCGATGTGAAATAGCGCTATTTGTAGATGTTGCTTTATTATCAATGCCCAGTTCGTTACCTAATATCGAACCATGCAGTTCTTTATCGTTTGGTGGATGTGGCGGACAATATGTTGGGATGCCGCCATGAATTTTTGCCATAAATGCAAACTGAATGTCTTCGCCGTTGTCCCATGTTGTCGGCTTTTCTTGCCACAAATATTTTAACCATTCTCGTTTAAAAAACCAAGCGTGACCAACTAGATCTACTTCTGTAACTTCAGAATTGTGTGTTGGCCATCCGCAACGATCATGTTTAACATAATATATATCATTTAATATTACACCGGCAGAACCTAAAATTCCTTCGTGCGTCTGCATTGTATTCGTGCAATTTTCAAGCCACTTGGAACCCGGCACAGTATCATCATCAAATAAAGCAAGATATTCTGTATCTGCCAATAATGCGCCTGCAAATCTTCCATAAAATTTCCAATTAAAATCATTATGAAAAACCCTATCAACATCTAAGGATTTAAAATCAAATCCCTCGTTATCTTTATGGGCATTTATCCATAGCCATATTTGTTTTGGCTTTACAGTCTGATTACGAATTGCCTCAATCTGCATTTTTAGATTATATGGGCGACGATATGCATTAAGAATAACTGTGATATCGGAGTCTCCCGATATCGTAATTTTCTTACTGAACATTGCGCCTTTAATATCATTATAAACTCGTTGTCTTTGAGAGCGAACAAACTCTATTAGCTGTTTGCCTGTATATTTTTTAAACCAATCTTCTGACAAACAGCCATTATTCGCTGTAGTCAAAACTTTACAATTGAGCATTCTAGCTTCAATTATTACACGATTGAAGGTTTCTAAAACTTTTGGAAAGTATAAATATTTCTCATGCGAAGAGAGCTGTTTGATAAATTCAGCATAGGTTGGCGATCCGATAAGTGTATAGTCCAAATTCTTTTCAACACAATACGATACACAAGCTTGTGTATTTTTTGTAGGATTTGTGCTGTTAACGATTGCAAAATCATTTTTCTTTTCATTGTCTAAATTTTGTTCAATAATTGCTAACTGTTTATCAGTCCAAAGATTCATTCCAAGGCTAATAACATTATTAATATTAAGATTTTTTTCTATTACTTCTTTGTGTAATTTTGATTGAGCAAAAATTGCGCCGGCATTTGCATAAAATATTCTATTAATAATTTGTGTTGGGGGCGCCTTAAAGTCCTTAAATACAGAGGGATCTCTAGTTTTTAAATACTTGTGATCGTGCTCCATTATAAAATAAGAGCCAGGATATTTTACCAATTCTTGCTTTACATCTTCTCTGAGATTACAAAAATTAGAGATTAAGAACTTGAATCCACAATTTCTATATAATTTTATATGCTTATCAACAATAGTGTGTGAATTAAATTTGATGATTTTGGTGCCGTCTTCTTTCATCAAAGACACCAAAACATCATCACAAATCTCACCACCGCCGGCTATCTGATTAACAAAAAAATCAGAAATGAATACAAGTTTTTTCATTATCCAAATTCTAGTAAGTCTTCTTCTTGAGAATCTTCAGTATTAATATTTAAAGCCTCACTAATTGCCGATACCATATGTGCATATTTTTTTTCTTGTGAAAACTCTTCATGTAAAAAATTTGCATGATTAATAAATTTTTGCTTAATTTCATCTGAGTTATCAGAAGTTAACTGAGAATAACAACGCCTCATTTGCTGTTTGGCTGAATGTTCTCTGGGGTATGCCCAGCTTGATTCTTTGATAATGACACCATCCCACACGACTTCTTGTGGAATTTGCCCAATATCATACTCTACGTTATAATAACAATCTTCGCCGGTTTGTTTGTTAACCAAAAAGTCTAACTGACCAGACCAGCCTGGAGCTATTACCGGAAGACTCGAATAAGCCGCTTCAAACAAGGGCAAACCAAATCCTTCTCCGTGTGTAAGTGTAACTAAAGCATTAATTTTAGGATGTTTATATAGCGCATGCATTTCTTCATCTTCCATATCGCCATGCAACAGATAGATTTTACACTTTCTTTCTGAAAGGGGCGCTATAAAATTTCGAATGTCGTGGAATACCTTTTCACGATCCATTAAACAATTTTTAGCAATATTAGTTTTTACCAATAATCCGACATCTTCATTACGAAACTCTTCAACAAACCATTTAACCGTGTTCGGAAGATTTTTTCTAGGCCCAAACTGTGCAACTGCCAAAAAATTAAATGATGTATCAATTTCAAGATTTAAATCTTTTAGATTTTCAAATTTCTTTGTAGGATAATTGACAGTTTCAATAGGAGTGTTTAATTTTAATTCTCCTGCTGGTTGATTATTTTGATCATGCATTGTATAAACCGTATCTTTAAATATATTGTGAGAATGATCGGATACAACAATAATCTTATCCATTTCGTTTCCATTCTGAATCCATTGGTGGGCTACTTTTGTAGTTTCCATGCCGGCCGTAAAGCCAATATTTATAGGGGCTATTTTTTGCCATTCATTTGGAATAGTTACTTGAAATGATGCATCAAATTGGCCGCCGTGATGAATAAAAGCAATTGTCTTTTCAATTGCTTGATCAATCCATCTTTTTTCTTCATTATCTTCATTAATCCAAGAAGTTTTTCCCCATTCCAGCGGTTGAATAAAAATTTCAAATATATCAGGACAAGAACGCAAAGCCCGAAGAGCAAATCGAGATTGCTCTCCATATCCAGAGCGCGTCAATAAGGGCCCTTTAAATAAGAGTTTTGTTTTCATGCCACCTCCATTAAATGCCAGCGCTTATATTTCTTTCTTGTTTCCCACGAACTATGTTCCTCAACAATTCGATCCATCTCGCTAACCCAGCGCTCTTGGTACTTTGAGAAATTATAATTATTCATTACATGTTGAATTCCTCGTTTAGACATTTCTTTATAAATTTTAGGTCTCATATTTAATGCAGATGATAAAGATTTTTCAAAATCTTTTTGAGATATCCTATCTTCATAAATATAAGGTACCTGCAAAGAGCCAATTACTGCTTTTGAAGATGGCTGAATACCATAACCAAACCAATTGGTCCCATCTGTTACTTGCTCTTGTAAGCCGCCGGTCATATTAACAATAATCGGAGTTCCACAAGATAAAGATTCTAAAGTTGCAAGACCAAATCCTTCTGCATCGCTGATATTAATAGTAAAATCGGATGCATTATACATTGCTGCCAAGTGTTTTGCATCAATCTTGTCTGTTGAAAGAAGTACCTGTCCATTATCAACACCAAGATGTTGTATTAAATGTGGTAAATCTTGACCATTTGGATCGCGAGGATCTGTATGCATTAATAAAGTTGCTTTGTCGTGGCCAACTTTATCTAGCCACTCTTTAAACCACCAAATTAAAGTGCCGCTTTGTTTGCGACGAGCATTTCTGTTGTTCCAAAAGAAAATTTTCTTATTTGGATTTTTAAAATTCGTACTGCTGTTAATTATTCTTTGTCTAATCTCTGTAATTGCTGCCATCTCCCCTGCATTGTTTTTTCTAAACGGATAGAAAATTTTATCATCAACCGCATGTGGAAGATAAAATGATGAAACATCTTCTGCAACATTTTTAACAATACTGTGGGTAACTTTAGAAATACAGGCCACTTCATCTGTTGAACGATAAAACAAACTATTAAATACTGGATATGGATAATTGTCCCACACATGATAGTAGACCATTGGAATATGAACTCGAATTTCATTTTCTATTTCCCATAGCCATCCATAAAATCTAGGATCTGTCATAAACCAAAGAACATCGGGCTTTTCTTTTATTAATATAGAGCGAATAGTTTCATGATTTCCATATCCATCAATAGGAAAAATTCTCCAATCATCACCCCATGGTTCAACTTTTTGCAATTCGTAGCTTGCATGCTTTATAGCGCCTCCTAAACAAACAAATTGATATCGACCTGTTTGCAATAAAGCCTCAATCATATATTTTGTTTGAGTGCCAACACCCGATGGTGATAGTGGATGGTCAGATATGACCAAGATTTTCTTTTTTGTCATTTATTCCTCATGGACATTCTTTTGTGTGTCTAAACGCACATCGCTCACACGAGAGCCTATTTTTAATATAGCGTTTATTTTTTATATTGTACAACGCTTTGTGCAATAGTTTAAGAGCGTTTTCGGTTTTTCTCGAACCGCTCGTAACCCTAAATAGTTCTACTCTGTTTTTCTTTGCCGTTCTTTTAAGCAAAGCAAAGTGTGTTTCGATATCTTTTGGATCGACATTCATCTTTTGTGCAAAGAAGTGTTTGTAAAGCGTAAGTTGATACGTTGTCATCTTTTCTGATCTGCGGCGGGAATCCCATCCCCATCCGCAGGTCTTCCAATCAAAGATATGAACTTTTCCGTCTGGCGTTGAAACAACCGCGTCGACAAATCCTTTGAACATATAATTATCTTCCCCAGCAATGGGCTCATAAAGCTTTATTTCTACTGCTTCAACTTTGTATTCTCCGAAATATTCTTTGACTGCTTCTTCGATTTCTGGAAGTATAGCTTTCCCTTGTCCCACCATATCAGAGACAAGTCGATCATCCACATCCACATCGTCGTCCAATGAAGCAATGCAATCAGCGAAGCTACTAACAAAAAATCCTTCATCGTCAATTTCTTCCTTTAATAATTTCTTCTCACAGACAGCATGAATAGCTGTCCCAAATGCTGTAAAAGCGTTTCCTTTGAATCCTTTCAACTTATCAATGCGTGTAAGCTTATGATAAAAAGCGCAAGTATTCCAGTCTTTAAGTTCCGAATATGAAATATGTGGCAAAATCCCTCCAGATTTATATTATATTATAACCACTTTTCTATTGGTTGTCAAGCTTTTCTGGATCTTGAAGTGAAATTAATTTTTTATAAAGTTCTGGGCTTACTTTTTGCAAAAAGCCATGAGCATCTGGGTGAGTGTAAAACTCGGTAAACCCAGTAGCAAAGTATTCTCTAAGAGATGTTGCCGCGTATGGAGTTATAAAAACGCCAGCTAGCAAAGTAGATAACTTATCGTATCCTATTTTCTTATATAAAAGCATGTCAAATTCTTCATTATATTCTGAATTCATAAAAACAGATAATGGCGATTTAAATCCTTTTTTCCATAAAATATCGTGCAGATGTTTTCTCTTTCTTAAAAATTCATTCTCAATCTTTTTGTCGCTATAAATAAAATATCCATGTGGCTCTTCTAACGAGTGAGACACTTCATGAACAATATCATCATACATATCCATAAAGTCATCTTGAATGTTAGATATATATAACGTCCCGCCATCATAAAACGCATTAAGGCTGCGTTCTTCAAATTCATTGAACCAGCCAACTATGATCATTTCAATTTCAGATAAAAGATGTTGAGGTATTATTGATTCAACTTTACTAACAATCTTTTCAACATCAATCTTTTCATTCTCAACAGAATCTTTAAAAAAAACATGAATTCCTGTTGACGTATAAAAATCAGTCTGTTGTTCCACAATCATTTTCTGTTTGTGGTGTATGTAGGCCTTTAGCATCTTCTAATCCTAATTGATATCCGCGAAGAAAGTTTTCTTCTGCATATGCAAACGCAAACTCTGGAAAGTCTGTGGCGAAAACTTCAGCTATCATGTTAACAGTAACTTTTTCATGATCTAATTTGGTGCCAACATACTCTACGATATAAGATTTTAATTCTGTATCTGGATGTACAGGCATTGCCAACATTGGGTTTGTGTGTGCTTGTTCTTCTGTAATTATTTTCTCTTCTGACATATTAAACCTTCCTTTGTTATCATATCATCAAAATAAACGTTTGTTTATTATAAAACTTTTGACGCCAGAGTAGCTAACTCCGAGCGCTCTCCTTTTCTAAATGTCACATGGCCAGCGATTGGATACTGCTTAAAGCTTTCGATTGCATGCGCTAAACCATTTGATGTTTCATTAACATAAATATTATCAATTTGCTCAATGTCGCCTGTTATAATGATTTTTGTTCCATCTCCGATACGAGTGATAATAGTTTTAACTTCGTGTTTTGTTAAGTTTTGCGCCTCATCAATAATTATAAAAGCGTTTGATATCGAACGACCACGAATGTATGTTAAAGCTTCGATTTCTATTTTACCTTTTTGCATATACATTTCTAAAGATGTTTTATCGCCCATTAAAAATTTTAGATTATCTTGAATTGGCATTAACCAAGGAAGCATTTTTTCTTCCATTGAGCCGGGCAAAAATCCGATATCTCTTCCCATCGGCTGAACAGGGCGAGAAACAATAAGTCTGGAATAATGATTGTTTTCTTCTCTTAGTCCAATTGTTTGTTGTAATCCTGCCGCTATAGCACAAAGAGTTTTACCGGAGCCAGCGCGGCCAATTAATGAAACAATTTTAATATTAGGATCCATTAGCAAATCCATAGCAAAGGCCTGTTCCTTGTTTCTCGCATTAATATTCCAATCGGGCAGCTTATCATGGACAAGTTTTTTTAAAGGCGTGTGATGGCTGTTAAAGCGTGCTAATGCCGTCTTTTTCTCATTAGCATTAGATACCATCATAACAAATTGATTTGGATACCATAAATCTTTTATTTCATCTTGTTCTATAAGAATATCGTCACCGTCATAAAAACGATCAATAATTTGATCATCTACAAGGTGTTCTGTAAATCCACTATAAAGTTCTTCAGACGAGGCTGCGGCTTTTTCTGTGACATAATCCTCGGCCGTCATACCAATAGAATCGCAAATCACTCGCATATTAATATCGCGCGATACAACAATCATTTTTCTATCGGGATATTCTGTTTGAACAGCCTTGGCTGTTGCAAGAATAGTGTGATCGGGAATTCTAATATCTAAATCAGGAGGAAATATAGAACCATTTAAGCAATTATAGGACATAACTTTAACTAAGCCCTTTCCTTTGCCAAGTCTAATTCCCTTTTGAAGATCGCCAGAAGCTCTTAATCCATCAAGAATTCTAATAATTCTTCTTGCATTTGCTCCAGCGGAATCCTGGCGCTTTTTATGCTTATCTATTTCCTCAAGTACCTTGAGGGGAATAAAAATATCGTTATTGCCAAACTCAAATATTGAGTTAGCGTCCGTTAGATAAACGCTGGTATCTAAGAGATAATTCTTTTTAGCCATCTGATTTAACTAGTTTGATTATATTTGTTTCACAAACAAAGGTTTCTATTTCATTAGGGAACTTAAACGGTATATGCCATTCTTTTCTAAGTCTATCTGCTTCTTTTGGTTTTGTCAAGTGGGCTCTCCATATAACATATTCAAGATCTTTGGGAGGCTTTCTTTTTATTCTCTCGATCAGCTTTACATGAAATGGAGGAATGACATCGCCGGCGCTCGATTTTATGAGCACTAAATCGCCCACTTGAAATTTCTTATTTCTTTTCGCCATAGGGCGTTACATCCCAATCATTTTCAGTATCATCGGACTGCTCATTAAAATATCCATGGTGCTGCCAACAGCGGGGCTCATAAAGTTCGGAGCCTCCAACTGTTATTTCGGCAATGTCTTCTACTTTTTTGTGCGTATAAAATGCATCTGCTTCGCATACTGTACATACAGCAGGACACTTCTCAATACAAGTTGCCCATGGAAACATCGCTTCCATTTCCTCAAATGCCCTTCCAGTCGCAGATAAATCTAAAGACGATACTACAATCGTTTTACCTTTTTTAAACAGGTCAGTGAGCACCCAGGACACCCCAGGTATCATAAAAGCCTCATCTACAGCAATCACATCATATTCATCATTATGACTAATAAACTGATGAATTTCCATACCGTTTCGCACGGTGCGTGCTTCCATCGAGGCGCCCGAATGGGTCGAGATTCTAGTTTTAGAATAGCGACTGTCGATACTCGGCTTAAATGCTATTATCTTGCGCTTTTGATACTTATAGCGATCTAAAACTGCAAAGAGACGCGTTGTTTTGGATCCGAACATTGGACCAGTAAAGATGATAAACTTTGGATTCATAAGGCCCTCAGATGGAGCGAGTGACTGGATTCGAACCAGCGACAGCCACGTTGGCAACGTGGAACTCTACCACTGAGTTACACTCGCAGAAGAGCCGGTTTTTTAGCGTCCATGGAAAACCGGCAAACCCTTGCCTACGTGAGGATCAGGCAACCACCTATCGTTATTAATCCGACGATACAGCGGATTCGTTATCGGTAGTAGTTTTTGGCTCTTTAACGGTACCGGCCGTATTTTCTATAGTATTATTAGTTGTGTTTTCGGTAGTCTCCGAATTTGTCGCTTCTGCTGTAGTATTTTCTGTCTCAGTTTGTTCAGGTGTGCTAGAGGTTTCAGTTTCTGCCTCGACACAACCAATTAATATTGCTAGTGCAATAATCGCTTTATTATTCATTATTTCTCCTTGTAATTAAGCGCTATAATTCTCATGTGAGAATTAAATTTCTAATCATCTTCTTTTACTAATTTCTTTCATGCCTTCAAAGACTTCTGTCATATCAGATTGTACTCTTCTTTGAAAGTTGGTTATTTCCGATTTTAAATCAACAATTTCATCTCTCATCACATTAACTCTGTCTTTTAGAGTTTCAATTGTATGATTTTGTGCGGCTATTTCTTTTTTAAATTGCCTATTCGTTCGTGAGGTAGTGTTAGTGGTGTCTGGCATTGCTTTCTCCTTTTTTATTTTGCAAAATTCCTTTAATTTTTTAAACATTTCTTTATCCAAACAACAGTATATTCATCATTAGTCGGAGGTGAAATATTATAGGTAGTATTAGTAGTTAAATCAAGAGGCATTAGATTAGATTTTAATATTTTAATTGCTATGCGATCGCCTCCTGAAACCCATGACATTCTTTCAGCTTCACAATTTTCTTTTATAATAACTTTGCTTGTTGTAGGATACCAAAAATTTTTATGTCCAGCTTCGGACGTATAACATATTGTGTTTTTTTCAATTATCATTTTATTCTCAAGTGATGTTCTATATCATAACAACTTTATAGGTAGTTGTCAAATATTATCTCTCAGAATGTTTTGTGCTAGTTCGAATAGGTGCGGATTTAAAAGAATTAGAACTTTTTACTAAATCTGATGAACTGGCTAGTTTTTTATCTCCGCCAACACCCCATAATAATTTAATTTCAAGCTCATTGCACACATCCACTTCGGGGGTGTTTGTTTTTCTTCGATCCCCACCATTAGCGAAATAAGACGGATTGTGTCTGCGAATAGCTTCACAAACAGTACCATCTGCATCATCAACAGAATCAACAAGAATAACGCCCTTAATTGCATTTAAAATTTCGGCGCGCTGATCAAATGTCATAAATACAAAACCTTTTTTACGATAAAGCCAATCATCAGAATTTGCTATAATTATAACGTCACCAAAATTGGCGGCATCTCGAATCATGCGAATATGGCCAGCGTGCACGGGATCAAAACCTCCAGATACCATCACAGTTGTTCTTTCTTCGGTCATCTTTCTCTCCTTGGCTCTATAAAGTGCGTTTTTACTTTAAACTGTAAACCATCTTCGCCGCAACGGTGAACTTTAACTAAAAGCTTTCCAGTATCGTCGTTATCCAACAAGACGCATCGTAATTCATTTGCATCTTCATAATTATTAAAAATTCTAACTTTCTTCCATTTTTTATTATTTTCTTTGCTCGGATCCATTTACTTCTTCTTTGCCTTCTTTCTGCTGTTTCTTTTTTTA
>Ga0208010_1000747_pt1 | contig 11197 bp, 17 predicted proteins | sample 2_EtaG_FD_184074 | JGI IMG/M metagenome (GOLD analysis project Ga0208010, IMG submission 184074) | Marine viral communities from the Subarctic Pacific Ocean - 2_ETSP_OMZ_AT15125 metaG (SPAdes) (version 2) | ecosystem: Environmental > Aquatic > Marine > Oceanic | place: Pacific Ocean | collected... | reverse complement strand
CTGCAAATGTTAAATTCGAGATAGAGTAAATTACTAGAGGTGAAAATTGATTACTGATATCGTTATTGGACTACAACACGGAGATGAGGGAAAAGGAAAAGTAACTCATCATCTTTTAAAGAGCGGCGAATACACACATTGTATTAGATTTAATGGCGGCTGCAATGCTGGACATACAATTTATCACAAAGGACAGAAATTCGTAACTCACCACATACCGGCCGGAGTATTTTTTGGTGTGAAATCAATCATTGGTCCTGGCTGTGTATTAAATGTTAATAAACTTCTTAAGGAAATGTATGAACTTACAGAAGCTGGTATAAATATTGCAAGAACGCTTAAGATCGCTCATAATACACACATTATTACTGATGAACATGTTAATGAAGATAGTAAAGATGAGACTATTGGCACAACAAAGTCAGGTAATGGTCCTGCTTATCGCGACAAATACGCTCGTTGTGGTGTTAGGGCTTCTGAGGTAAAATTTCTAAAACCTTTTTTGGTAGATATGTATGAAGAATTACACAACCAAAAAGAAGAGCCAGTAATATTAATGGAAGGAGCGCAAGGCTTTTGGCTTGACCCGGATTGGGGAGATTATCCTTATGTTACTTCAAGCCATTGTGGCGCCGCTGCAGCATTTTTGAATGGCATAGACCCTCGTTCACTTCGGAACATTTGGGGAGTTGCCAAGATTTATGAAACTTATGTTGGAAAGAAAGCTTTTCAGCCACCTAACGATATCTTCAACAAGATCCAAGAGGTTGGCGACGAATTTGGAGCCACCACAGGACGAGTTCGGCAATGTAACTGGCTTGATTTTAAGAAATTAGAACAATCGATTAAGATGAATGGCGTTAATAAACTTATTTTTAATAAAATGGATATTTTGCGTGATGTTAAGCATTGGGCTATTACTAATCCATCTTTAATTTTCTATAGAGAAGAAGAAATGACAAACTTTCTGACAGAGAATCTACCAAACTCAATCGAAAACTATTATTTTTCGGATTCACCAAAATTTGTTTGACAGGTGACCTAAAATTTGTTATAGTATTAATACAAGGAGGGCTTAATGGCCAGCACATATGAAGAGAAGAAGCGTTACGTGAAGGAATATATCCGTTCACTTAATGCAATTGAAGACGCAATGGAACCTTTTAAGGACCAGAAGCGCGATCTGCGAAAGGAATTCCGTGATAACGGGTGGTTGAACACCGACGAGATTCGAGCCGCAGTAAAAGCTTACCGACTTTTTAAGGGTAAGTATAACATCGATGAGGTTGTAGAAAATTACCGTCTATTGATAGGTGAAGAGGAAACCGAGTGATTTTAGAATACTCAAAAGTGCGTTACAATGCACGAACTCCGGAGCGAGCAAATCCTTCGGATGCTGGGCTAGATGTTTTCTTTTGTCCACCAGAAGATCAGGTTGCTGGTACTAGTATTAGTCCGGGCCAATCTGTAATTCTTAGCACTGGACTTAAGTTTGGTGTTCCGCATGGCTACATGCTGGAAGTAAAGAACCGTTCTGGTAACGCAGCTAAAATGCATTTGCTTGTAGGAGCATGCGTGATTGATTCAGGATACGATGGAGAGGTTTTTGTAAACCTTCATAACATTGGTAAGGAGCCGCAATTCATTCCGGCTGGAATGAAGATTGCTCAAGTAGTTTTAATTCCGGTGGTGCATTTCCGTGCATCCGAAACAACAGAGAACTCATTATATAACTATCCGATGACGATTAGTAATCGTGGCGATGGAGCTTTAGGGAGTACAGATGGACGCTAATACAAAGGTAATAATGTTCGCTAGCAGAACAAGTGAATGGGAAACACCACAAGATTTTTTTGACAAGTTGAATTGGAGATTTGGACCTTTTACTTTAGATCCTTGCGCTAGTCCCTTCAATAATAAATGTAAACATTTCTTTACTGAAGACGATGATGGCTTGTTGGAAGATTGGAAAGGACATACAGTATTTGCAAATCCGCCGTATGGCAGAGGAATTGGCGAATGGCTCAAAAAAGGCTACGAAGAAGCTCAAGATCCGGACACAACAGTTGTAATGTTAATTCCTGCAAGAACAGATACGAGATATTGGCATGATTACGTGATGAAAGCTGAAATGGTCTTTTTTGTAAAAGGTCGCCTTAAGTTTGGCGATAGCGAGAATAGCGCTCCGTTCCCGTCAGCAGTTGTAGTGTTTAGAAAGGTCGCAGATCGCGCCGCCAATCCTAAAATGGACACCTTAAGCCGATGAATAGAAAGCAACGACGAACAGCCGAGAAAAAACGGCAAAAAAACGATCCAGAGCAATTAATGGCTGATAAAGTTCATCTTTTCGGAAGCTTGCCGAATGAATGCAATGCATGTCAAAAACCGTTTGATAGAAAAGATAAGGAAATGGCGTTTTCATGGAGTGTCGTTGTTAACGGAGAAAAGGTAAGATTATTTTGTCCCGAATGCATTAACAAGACTAAAAAAGCAATCGAGATTATGGAAACTAATAGAAGGGAACTAACGCCTACGCAAACTCATGATCTGTTCGATAATCAAGCAGATAATTCAGAAGAGAATATAGGTGATTGAAAAAGATATGGAGGAAACATTGGTTAGTAGATTAAGTAAAAGGGCTTTGCAAAAGCTTCTATCTGGAAAGGTCAAGCAACCGGCTAACGTAATTGTTAAATTTTACAGTAATGGCTGTCATTATTGTGTTAAGCTTAAGGACGATTTTGAACAAATTGCCGGCGCCGACGAAAGCGGCCGATTATTTTTTGCTTTTAATGTGGCAGATTATCCTCCTGTACAGGATATTTTAAATTTTCGAGGTGTTCCTACAATTTGCGCTATGAAGATTGGTAATTCGGAACCTAGAATTAAAATAATGCCTGAGCCTAACAAGCCAAATAAAGAGACGTGGTATGATTTGCCAGAGATTAAATCATTTATAGAAGCGGAAGGATAAAATGTTTCAGAAATGTTTATCATACGATGATGTTTTATTGGTTCCGCAATATTCTGAGATAGCATCTAGAAGCGATATCGACATATCAACAGATTTAGGTAATGGATTTAAGCTTTCTCTTCCGGTTATAGCGTCTCCAATGGATACGATTTCAGAAGCCTCAATGGCCATTGCAATGCATCGCGGCGGCGGCTGTGCGATTATCCATCGTTATAATACAATCGAAGAACAAGTTCATGAAATTAAGATGATTCGGTCTCTGCATGATCACAGCCTTAGTGATCTTGTGATTGGGGGCGCCGTAGGCGTATCGGGAGATTTTCTTGATAGGGCCACAGCGCTGCACGAAGTAGGCGTTTCTTTTATTTGCGTAGATATCGCACATGGCCACCACATTTTAATGAAGAATGCCTTATACGAACTTCGAAAGGCTTTAGGTGAAAATTTTCACATAATGGCTGGAAATATAGCGACCTTGCAAGGCATTAATGATCTGGCTGACTGGGGCGCCGACTCCGTAAGATGCAATATAGGAGGCGGATCTATTTGTTCTACCAGGATCCAAACGGGCCATGGGATCCCCGGGCTACAAACAATTCTAGATTGCGCATTGACTGATCGCAATGTAAAGATTATTGCCGATGGCGGCATTAAGAATTCTGGCGATGTTGTGAAGGCTCTTGCAGCCGGCGCCGATGCCGTATTGTGCGGATCATTGCTATCTGGAACTGATGAAACCCCAGGCAATATTTTTGAAGAATCCGATGGTACTCGATGGAAATCTTATCGTGGAATGGCGAGCAAGGAAGCGCAAGTACGCTGGCATGGCCGCTATAGCTCTATAGAGGGCGTATCCACCAGGGTTCCATATCGAGGTGCTGTACAATATATTTTGAAAGATCTAGAACGAGGAATTAGATCTGGCTTTAGTTATTCTGGCGCCAAAAATCTAGATATATTGCATGCAGTTGCGAAGTTTACCGTTCAAACTTCTTCTGGACTTAGCGAAAGCAATACACATATTATGAATAGGAAGTGGTAGATGACAAATGATATTGATTATGGAAATTTAACCAAGCGAATAGTTTTTACTGAGAATGATCATAGACACGCACAACTCGTATTAAAATTAAAATACTTGAGAATTACACAGTCTAGCTTCTTTCGACATATTATCACTGGACTTATAAATGATGATCCTCGCATACTTGAATATACAAACGAGATATCTTTTAAATCTAAGGCGCGCCAAACAAAATCTAAAAAGTTAGCAGAAGAAGGCAAACAAAAACTAAAAGATTTTGCCTTATCAGAAGGAGAAGTAGAAAATATATTTGATGTATTAGAACAGGAGTTTCCAGACTTATGAAAAATGAAGATGGCCTATTGGCATGCTCTCGATTATGCATGCAAAAAAAAATTCCCTGTATGCAGAAAGAATGTCGGCTTTGGATAGAACACAAAGACGAACAAAATTGCACTTTGATATCTATATATAGAAATGGTCGAATGACTTTAAGAGAAATCGCTGATCGTCTAGGAATATCATTTGCGAGAGTAAAACAGATAGAAACGCAAGCATTGAAAAAGCTGAAAAAACGCTGCGCTAATAATAGTTTACTTTTTTGAGGTATTTATCAATTATCTTTACTAATTACTGATGAGTTGATCTAAAGGAGATTTACATAATGGCTCGTAAGAAAGAAATTTTAACTGAATCTGAGATCCGTCGTTTCATGAAACTCGCTAGCATGGCTCCTGTTGGCGAAAATAGATTACATGAGATGTATGGTGATCCGGTTTATGAACAAGAAGAAGAAGAGGTCGGAGGCGAATTGGACGTTGGTGTCCCCGGCGGCGACGTTGATGTCCCCGGCGAAGAAGAAGTTGATTTGGGAGCCGAAGATGAATTGGGCGTCGAAGATGAATTAGATGTTGAAGAGCCCGGGGCAGGCGTAGACGAAGAGGTTGCTGCTGAATTGGCACAAGGTTTTGCTGACGTTATGCAGGATGTTCTCGGAGTCGAAGTGAGCGTTGAAGGTGGGGAAGAAGAAGTCGGATTAGAACCCGAGGCCGAATTAGAGCCCGAAGCTGAATTAGAGCCGCCACCGGGAGGTGAGGAACTTGGCGGCCTAGAACCAGAAGAAGAAGAATTGCCCGCCGGCCGAGACCTATATGAAAATGAAGATGCTCTTGTTAAGGAAGTAGCCAAAAGAGTTGCCGCTCGTTTAACGAAAGAAAATAAGAAAGCCAAAACAATAGATGATCTTACCGAAAGAATTTTTGCGAGATTAACAAAAAAATAGTTGACATAAATCTTACGAGCGATTATAATAACCACTAGAGAGTAATTTTCTAGTGGTTATTTACTTTAAGGTCAAATTGGATAAGTAAATGGAACATCCTTATTTATTTTACGTGCTATTTTTTGTATTTGGATATGTGACATGCAAAGCATTCTATTTTTTAAATGCAACAAAAAAAAGCATTATTATTTTACGATCAAGTCAATTGATTGGCTTATTCGTTCTTAGTAGAGCATTGGAAGATTTTTATTATGCAAAGGAATTTCGTCTAGGCGTAATGAACGAAGATGGCGACAGTAAACAAAATATAACCGCAGTTGGCTATAGATTTGATGAAGAGGTATCTACTTTCAAAAGAAAATCAATTAAAAAAATCATAGAAGCACATGGAAATTTTTTTGACCAGTTAGTTGATTTTAATGATTGGAAAAGCGCCATGGTCTTTTTGGAAGACAATAGAAAATATATCATAGATTTTGTAACAAGAGAGTAATATGATTAAGCGTATTAAGGAAAAGTTGAATAATATTTTTGAGGAAAAAAACATCATTGTTCTTGATGCCGGCACCACAAAACAGGCGCCCGAGCCAGATTTACGAGTCATAGGACTCGTTGGAGATATACAAGAAGAAAAACTTGCAGAGATAATTCATGCATTTTTGTACATGAACGAAATGAATAAAGAATCGCCAGATGAAGACAAGAAAGATATTGAATTTTATCTCTCAACCTATGGTGGCTCTGCTGATGATATGTTTGCACTTTACGACGTTATGAAATTAGTACAAAAAACTACAGACATTAGCACCATCGGAATGGGCAAAGTTATGTCTGCCGGCGTTTTGCTTCTTGCCAGTGGAACCCCCGGCAAAAGAAAGATGGGCAAAAATTGCCGCGTGATGATACATTCAGTTATGGGCGGCAATCACGGATCGCTTCACAATCTTGTTAATGAAATGGAAGCTATTCAAGATTTACAAGAAATGTATATAAATTGTTTAGTGGAAGAAACAAAAATGACGAAATCTCAATTGAAAAATATGTTAGAACGCAAAGTTAACGTCTATTTATCTGCAGAGGAAGCAATTGAGTATGGTATTGCTGACGAAATTATTTGAGGTTTTATAATGTCTGACTTAAAAAACATTTTGCAAGAAGAATATAGAAAGAAGAAACTATTCATTACGCCTCAATCATTAATGGTAATGATTGAAGAAATTTTAGAGATAGAAGCTTCCCCCGCTTCACAGATAGTTAAGGAGATCGCCGGCGATACTCAATTAATGACCTTGAGCATGATTCCGGAGATTGCCGTCTCTGAAATTGGCTGGTCCGATGTTACAACAAGTGAAACTGGTGAAAAAGTTCTTGGTCCTCAACGTCAATTATTAGAGGATTATCTTAGTAATATTGAAGGGGTGACTCTCGCAGAACAAATTAATTCTTTGGAGGGTTTTTATAAAAATGGCGCCCAAGAATTGAGCGCTACGACTGACAATCGTACTGCAGTAATACAAAAAGTTCTTTCTTATCTTGTCTTTTATAAAACACTTACAAAAGTTATTACAAACTTTAACGCCGCTTCTGCTGGTTTTAGTTTTGAGTCCTTTTTGGCGACTTTAATGAAGGGAAAACAAATCCCGGCCAATACCGGTACTATTGCCGACTTTTTAACTGGCGAAGGAATACCGATTAGTTTGAAATTATATGCCGAAAAGACTTTAGAAGTAGGAGGTAGTTTTACGGATTTAGTTAATGATCTTGTGGACCCTCAATATTCGCATCCCCTTGGTGCCGCTATGAGATATATCATCTGCACTAAGAATCTCGAAGGAGAAGGACTAGAGCAAGAAGGTTCGATTAAATTCTATCAGTTTGATTTTACTGTGGACAATGTTGTTGACATTCTTAAAGATACAAAACCTAAATCACAAGAATGCATCAGAATTCCTGCAACTTTTAGAGAAGCTATGGTAGCAGGAGATTTAGATTATGATTTGGAAAGAGAGCTACCTTCTGCTGAAAAGCTTCCGCCTCCCGAAGAATTAGAAGCTATTTTTATAGATAACTTAAAATCAAGGCTCGCCAATAAAAATATACCAATTACGCCTGAGCAGTTTGATGCGCTAACTAAAACATTAAAGTGGGCTAAAAACGATACACTTTTTCAAACTGCTGATCCAAAAAGATTTGGCGGTAGAGATGTAGGTATTGTGCGGGGAATTTCCAAACTTAATTTGGGCACTGTAAAGCAAATTGTCACGGATCTGGAACTTAAACCTGCTGGTGCTATTAAAAACGCAATCAACGCGTCGAATACTGAATTAATCGGAACTTTAAGCGCTACAAAACTAGCTGGCCAAAGAGCAAAGATTCTCACCCAAATGAAAGGTGGCGATGGATTCTTGTCGGTACAGGATTCAATGGCATTGTACGATTCTATCAACAATGAAGAAATGAAAAAAATTGCACTTAAGAACACACTTGGGTATCTTAATACCTACCAGTTTTCGCTAAACAAAACTGAAGCAAGAAATGAATCGGAACCAATTAACACAGAATATCTCGGAGAAATTCAAGTAGGTGCTGCCAGAGTGCAAGAATCTTTAAATTTAGTACGCGATATTTTAAATGAACAAGTAGGCGCTATTTTTAATTCATTAAAGTTAGTAAGCGATAGTCTTAATACATATTTTGCAACAGGATTAGCTGATGATTCAAAAGCAACTAATGCCATTGAAGAATCAGAAAATATTCAAACCAAGACCGAAGAAATAAGAGGCGCAGGAAAACCTACCCCTTGACAGATGGTCTAAAATAGGTTATAATATATATATTAGAGGTGCAAATGAAGAGAGCATATGAAAGTAACGATGCTTTGCAGCAAAAAATTATTAAAGGCGTTAATGTCTTGGCAGACAATGTAGCGTCTACATTGGGACCAAAAGGAAGAAACGTTCTTTTGCAAGAAAAAGGAAAGGTTCCGTTTATCACAAAGGATGGAGTTACAGTAGCACACTTTGTTGCTTTTGACGATCCGTTTGAAGATGCCGGCGCTCAGATTATTAAGCAAGCCGCTATTCAAACAAATACCGATGCGGGCGACGGTACAACTACTGCAACTGTTCTTGCGCGTGCCATTCTAGAAGAATCACAAAAGTACATTCTTGCAGGAATATCTCCCATAGAATTACAGAGAAATCTTATGACTGCTGTTGAGAAAGTTGTTGACAATCTTAAAGAAATGTCTAGACCAATCAACAGTATTGAAGAAATAGAGCACGTTGCTACAATCTCAGCTAATAATGATGAGACTATTGGAAAGTTAATTGCGATGGCAGTTGAACGAGTAGGGCAAGATGGCTCAATTACAATTGAGGAATCACGCGCGCTCGAAACTTCATTAGATGTCACGGAAGGTTTTAAGTTTGACGCAGGTTATTGCGCCGGAGCATTTATTAATGACGAACGCAGAGCAATGATGTATCACGATGAACCATTAATCCTGGTAACCGATCACAAGATTACTACGGTTGAACAGATTCTTCCTATTCTTGAAATGATAGCAAGAGAGTCTCGCCCATTAATTATTGTTGCAGAGGATATTGAAGGACAAGCCCTGGCCGCGCTTATCATGAACGCGGTACGAGGTACAATGAGAGTGGCAGCTATTAAGGCTCCACGTTACGGAGAAGAGCGTCGAAATGTGTTAGATGATTTGGCGCTTTCGGTTGGTGCTACTTTCATTACACGCGAGAGTGGCGCGAAACTACAAGATATTAAGATGGCGGATCTTGGATCCGCAAAGTTTATTGAGAGCGCAAAGTATACTACTACAATTGTCGGTGGAAATTGTGATTTTGAAAAAATAGAAGAGAGAATCGAAAGCCTTAAAGCATTGATTCATCAAACAGAATCCTTGCAAATTTGTGAACAAATTCAAGATCGTATTGTTGTATTATCATCTGGTGTTGCTGTCATTCGTGTAGGTGGCGCAACCGAAGTTGAAATGACAGAGCGTAAACACAGAGTTGAAGATGCGCTTGAAGCAGTCCGTTCTGCTCAAGAAGAAGGTATTGTTGGTGGCGGCGGAAGCGCACTACTGAGAGCTACCGATAATTTCTCAAGAGACCATGATAATAATGAGCCAACCATAGCCAATAAAATCATTCAAATAGCATGCTCGGCCCCAATTAGACAAATGGCCGAAAATGCTGGACTTTCTGCGGATATTATTCTTAAAGAAGTTCTAGATGCCGATAATGATGATGGATGGGATTTTAGAAATAATAAATTAACCAATCTTTACGAAAGTGGTATTATTGATCCTATCAAAGTTACTCGAACGGCATTACAAAACGCAGTTAGTTGCGCTGGTATCCTCATTACAACTAATTATGGTATAATTCAAATGGAGTAAATTTAAATATGAATTTTTTTAACCCCGGTGATTTAGTGCATATTCCACAAGATGTGTGGCTGCACGGAAAGAATGCCGGTACAACACAAAAACCAACAATAGCTATTCTTTTAGAAGAATCGAAAAGCGACGATGGTTGGTATGTATTTATCGAAGGACAGAAGAAGAAGGTAGCTAAGAAGCATATATATCCGATGGGAGAAATGCATGTTAGTTAAATTAACCGAAGTTTGTGCTAATGGCGCAGTGACTACACTGCAGAATTATGCACTAAGAGAAATATTTATTAATCCTGAACATGTTATAATGATCAGGGAAGAACGACGAATTCGAGAGCTAAACGAAAGAGGCATTATAGCCACAGGGCTCGATACTAATCATAAATTCTCGAAATTAACGATGAACAGGGGACATTCCGGTACAGACATTGTAGTTGTCGGTGCCCCAGATATCGTAGAAGCCAAATTAAAAAAGAACACAAAACAACTTTTGAAAGGATAAAAATGGGACAAAGAATAAATATTCAGTATTCGATTGATATTGATGATTTAGGAAAGGAAGTAAATAGATTACTATCTTTAGTAAATGCGACTTTGAGAACTTTACCCGATGATTGTATTTCTGAAAAAGATATGCTTTCATTTGATGTTGTAAGGGACATAGATTCTCTCCGGCAGAAATTGGCAACAGTTGATTTTACATTACGAGATGTTTCAAATATTGTCAGCGCTTATGTTGCTTATGAAGCTCAACTATCAATGGATAATACTGTAGAACAAAATATTGAGCCCGTAGAAGCGAGAAATGAAATCCCCTCTTAAGCCAAATATTCGATATAAGAGCACCTGGGAGCTAAAAAAACTTATTCCCCCCAAGAGTACTGTAAGTTCTTTTTTCCTGTACTCTGGTAACGTAGAGCTAGCACTAGCAGCAGAGAATAGAACAATTGTGGCTCACACGAATAAGTACGCTGTATTTGAATTTTGGGCGTCCATAGCGGAAAACCCTAAAGGTGTGTATGCAGCCTCAAAAGAACTTTTTCCCGACCTTTCAATGCCTGAGCTTTATTTGTTACAAGAGCATTGGATAAGCCAAAAAAGTCGCACGATAAGATCGGCATTCTTTTTTATCTTAAATAGATGTTCGGATAATGGTCTTGTATCTTGCGGGAAAATAGACAGAACTAATTTTAATCCTATTGCACTTTCACATTTAAAGAATTTCAAAGCAGATAATTTTTATCCATTTTTAGATAAATGTGAAGATCCAATAGAAGCATTAGCAACGGCAAAACGTACCGATTATATTTTACTGCCGGCCGGCAACTATAATTTTAACTTGTTTGAACATGGCAAAAGTAGAGGACCAGATACCGCCTTGATTGATCATCGAAAATTGCACGAGACTTTAAAAACTATCGATAAGAAATGGCTTCTACTATATAAAAGTCATCCTACATTATTTAAAATGTATAATGACCATAATATCATAATGGTT
>Ga0208010_1000745_pt1 | contig 11232 bp, 24 predicted proteins | sample 2_EtaG_FD_184074 | JGI IMG/M metagenome (GOLD analysis project Ga0208010, IMG submission 184074) | Marine viral communities from the Subarctic Pacific Ocean - 2_ETSP_OMZ_AT15125 metaG (SPAdes) (version 2) | ecosystem: Environmental > Aquatic > Marine > Oceanic | place: Pacific Ocean | collected... | reverse complement strand
ATTAATGGAAGCCAAAGTCTTGTTGATGATTTAGGGGCAGATTCTATGGATACTGTTGAACTTGTTATTGATTTTGAAGAACAGCTAAATGTAAAGATTTCTGATGAAGATGTGGAGAAACTAAAAACAGTTGATGATGTTGTCAAATGTATTGAAGGGGGATAAAGGGGAAGTTAAATGGATTGGTTTAAAGGAAAGATGGGACAGGTCATAGCGCTGGTTTCTATTGTAGGAACGTTAGCAGGTTTTGGCTATACAGGCGCTACTTATGTCAATAGGCTGGAGAACCTTGAATCCAAGATGGTTAAGTTTGTTAATGAAGTAGACTCCCTCGCTGACCAAATGACAGATTTAGACAAGCAAGTAGTGGCAGTAGGAGAACAGATTAAGTCTTTAAATATCGATACAGAAGATTTGACTCCTATCAAAAATGACATTGTTGCACTACAAACAAGCATTGCTGGCATTGATATTGTTGCTTTGCAAACAAGTATTGCTGGTATCAACGCAAGCATTGACTCTATGTATGATGATGTTAAATCACTTAAAAACAAAAGCGATAACCCACTAGCGCAGTAGAAGTTTGCCGCGCCCGCCAATCATCCTAAAAATACGCGTATGCGTATTACTCACGCTGTTTCTTGTGGTGTTATAACGATTTAATTTGTTTAAACTTTCTCAGCATATCGCTGCGGATGTTTAAACGCGACTGTCTTCTGGATGTAGATTTGTTTAAACTTTAAATCTGTGTTAAATTGCTTGCATGAAAAAGCAAAGCGAACAAGAACAACAAACAGACTACAGATTCGCTTTCAAAGTAACCCTTTGGGGTCTAATCATACAGACTTTTATTATTGTGATTCTGTAACTTCTTCTTCCTCTTTATCGTAATCCCTATAAAATTTTACGATGGATAAAAGGTTCTTTGTATAGCGTTTTACTTCTGCCATGTTATTACTAAGGTTTTCATATTCCTTAGAAGTCAAAGCGTAGTAAGCAACGATTGGTGCTTCACCACTTTCAATGAGTGCCAAGTATTCTTTCATTAGTTCCGGTGTCCAAACTGCCCAATCAATGTCTGCAAACTGCAATTCCATTGGCAATGGTGGGTGATACATCTTTTCTCTCTTGGCAATAGTTATAACTTCAACGGGCTTCGTTTGTTCTCGCTGTTTAAACAGGCTAAATGTTTCACATCCGGTCAAAAAAACCAGTAGAAAACTAATCAGTAGTAACTTTTTCATCGAATTGTTTGGGGTCTGTTAGTAGAATTAAGTCGTCTTTGACTTTTTTAGTGCCTTTGTTGACTATGTTTTCCATCAATTTAGGCTTGTTTATTGCTAGATCGTTCATGTCATGCCTCGCAAACGTCTGCTTTAGCTTGTTTACTTCCCTCAAAGCCTCTTGTTTCTCTGCCTCTATGGATGCTATTTGTGCAAAAGTGGACTCTTGCCTTGATAAATGTTGCTTAATAGCCTCGTTTTGAGACTTTATTTCTCTCTCTAGCGTTATTTGATTGCCTTTTAGGGTATCTATCTGTGCTTGAAGGTAAGATATATAGCCATAGCTTGCTGATATGGTCGATAATAATAACAAACCCAAGATAATACTAAGTTTCATTATTAGAGTATATACTTTGGGGGTTGTTTTTAAAACTGGCGTGTGGCTAAAAATTAGGTGTCGTCTTGTGTTATCCTAATATTTGATATCTACGACCTTTTAGCCACACTAGAACAAAGGCATTTTTCATAGGATGTTTAAACACTCATCCCCCTAGGAAAGTTTTAATCGGTTTTCACTGGGTCGCCTGTCGTTAATTCAGTCGGCACTTTATTCCGAACCTTTGTTTATTTATTATTCCATAGGCACTACATGTATTTCATAACCCAATGCTTTCGTAATCTTCTCAAGGGTTGACAGTTTCACGTCATGTTTCCCGTTTTCCAGTTGAGAAAGATATGTTTTTGAAATTCCGGTCAGGTTTCCCACGTCCACTAGTGTCATCTTTTGTGATTTGCGTATAATTTTAAGCGATGTTGCCCACCATTTGTCTTGTTCCAAAGGTAAGGTAATTCTTTCTTTTTCTTTTACTACTATCATAGTTAAACCCTCATCATTCTTTTTTCTTTCTTGTATTCTTCTACGTGTTCTCTTAGTTTTTCTTGCGCCTCTTTATCTGTTTTCAATTCACGTCTGCTCAAAATATCACACACATATCTGATGACTTCTGCCGAATACTCGGTATTATCCTCTATGTTTTCGTCAACATCCTTCCATCTTTTGCTGTTTAAACGCAACCACTCTTGATAGTCGGTGTCCCGACACAACATTGATGCCCTTCTCATTGCCCTTTCTCCGATGGTAATTTCTTCGGGGACAACTGGGTAATCGCTTTCTTCACTCAGCCTGACAATGCCGAGCAAATATCTAGCACCGATAGCACTGATGGATAATTCTTGGGTCAACAGTTGTGGCACATCATCGGGATGGATGAGAAAAGAAACCACTGTGCCTTCTCTCGTCTGCCGATAGGCATGTTTCTTTGCCTCAACGCCCTGTATTGCCTTTTCAATTATGTCTCTTGATATAGTCATGCCACTTTTTCTTTCTTTTCTCTTTCCCACAAGGCTTTATAAATAGCATTGCTGATTACATGTTTTATCATCATCGAGGTAGAAAAAGAATAAATGTATTCTTCCATTACATCATGTTCTTTTTTGGTGATTTCCGATGCTGAGTATAGGCTTAATGCTCTCAGTCCTGTGTCTGTCCAAGTATTAAACGCTTCTTCCCACTCAACACCACCATAATTCCAGTCAAGGACTGCTCTTTCTAGGTCATCATCGTCCAAATCGCAATCGTCTATGACACAAAAGACATCGGTATATTCATGCTCTCCATCACGACATTCAGTTTTTACAAGTAAATATTGTTCTGTTTTGTTTTTCATTTCTAAAGTCTCCTCAATAGTTTAATGGCAAAAGGTTATTTTTTTAAAACTGTTTCAATGTAGCTGTCGTCTTTTTTTTTAAGCTGTTTGATTTCCTCTTTAAGTTTTTCGTTTTCTCTCTTAAAGTATCTTGCCATTCTGCGCCAATATCTTTTTTCGACATCAGTTTCTAAACCTTGCCATGCTTTCTCTGTTGAATAGGTTTCCTTTGGCTTACCCAATTCCCCACTCTCCGTCATTTTTTAACCCATCCTTTTTCTTGAAGGGATTGTTCCAATTTAGTTTCTTCATGCCTTACTTCCTCTAATAGTCCTTCCAATTCTTTTCTTCTCGCCTCTAGTTCTTTCTCTCGTTTCAGCCATTTCGTTCATTAATTATCGCATCCTTTCTGTTGGGTAAGTCGTTCCATCTGTAAAATTTCTTTTCAGACATATACCAAAACCACCCTTGATATTCGTGTTGGTCTAGGGGAATCTTCGATGCAACATATTCCGGTTTATATTTTTCGTTCATTAAATAAGTCTCTTTCTCCACTGTTTATATCTTCTAAGACTAACAAGAAGCTTGACCTTAATCATTTTTTTACAGAACGTAAGATATTCCCAAACAGTTATATCTATCGTTCCCCCGTAGCGTTTAGTTTTTATTTTCATTTTGCATTTCCTTTAGCGTTTCTTCATCTATTTCTTCTATTTGAAAGACCATGCTTTCCAAAAAATCATTCCAAGATTGTGCTACGCACACGACACTTTTCTCTTTCAGGTCATCACGAAACCATTTCTTGTAATTATTTACATTCTCTTTAAGCCATTTCCGGTATGCTTTTTTGATGCTTTCATCAACAGGAAGGTCTGCAACTGGGTCTCCTTCAAAGACTATCGTTGGTTCACTCATTTTTAAGCGTCCCCCATGACACGTTTAAACGTTCATCCTCATTAAAATATACGAAAGTTATGATCTCATGTGCTGAAATATCTTCTAGCATTGACAACAACAAGGCAATCATAACCTGTTTCTTTTCGTATTCTCTCAAGTCGAGAGCCTTCTTTATTATTTTTTCTACTTCATTGTTCATTTTAAAGCCATATATTTAATTCCAATTCATTAATGTCTATTAGTTTGTCGTTAGGCACAAAATAAGCGTGCCGGTTTGTTCGTTGTGGGTCTGCCCAATATGCTTTATCTTTTCCATGCGCGCCCATAATCCATCCCTTGATAATAAAGTTAGGCGGTTTTGCATACACAAGTATGTAGGGTCTGTCATCTTTATCATCGTCATGCAAAATTAATCTTTTACTTTCTTTGTCAACTGTTCTTACCTGTAGCTTTCCGGCATCATCCGCTTTGTAATCACCCAATGAGCCACTCCACCACAGACCACCCCACTTGGCAACGCATGCCTCTCCCATTGCACCCAATATATTTATTGCCCATGCCTGAGAATCTGTAGGCGCGCCATACTTTCCTTTTCTTTTATCGCGTAGGTTCTGCACCATACGCATCAAGCCAAGCTGACCGGCAATTAACATTTCTGCCGGTGTCAATGTAACTGCGCTTACTTTTTCTCCGTAAATTCCTTCCATCTTTCCTCTGCCCATATAAGAGGGTCAACGCCTTGCAATGCCCACCAGTTGCTTTCGTTCCCATGTTTATGTAATTCATCGTGATGTTCCAAGCATAAGGGAACAGCAAACTGGTCTCCTGTTCTTCTAAAACCCCTTGAGCCTTCCATAACATGTGTCATGTGGTGAGCCTGAGAGGGTTTAAAACATACGAGACAGCCTTGCGATCTAACAAAATCGAGGTATCGTTGAGACCTAACCTTGTCTGCCCAGTCGTTAGAAAGGGATTTTGTCGTCAAAGGTTTCATTATCAACACTCACTTCATCTTTGGATACAAGAGTTGGATTGGTTTTTGCGGATGAATAGCCAACAGCTTTCGGCTTTGGCGTTCCTTGAAAGTAAACCTTTCCGGTTTCTTTCGCCTCTTTGCGCCACGAATTAGCTTCTAAGTCTTGCCCGTTTAAACGCAACGAGACAAGATAATCGGGTCTGTTGTCGCCTTCCAGTTTCCTTGTGTTTTTATATACACGCAACCTATGTTCCTCGCCATTCACTCGCATGAATACAGTTACATCAATCACGCTGTTTTCGTTTTCGTTGTTAGGAAAAATCCTAACGCTATCGGGATATTCTTTATCCATTTTGTTCTCCTTCTTCTACGCTATCTTGGGTTAGTTTTTCTTTGATGTTTTTAAATTCTTTCACCAAATTGTCATACTTTTCTTGGTCTGTTTTCTTTAATTCAGCAATCTTGGCAGAGTTATCCAACCAAAACTTCTCTATTGCCTTGACTGAATCCGTTGTCAGTCCTTCCTCTTGAAAGGATGCGATCTTTTTAGCATCTGTCAGGGTAGTATCCAAGAACTTCTTTCGTTGTTCTTCTGTCATTTGTTGCGGTAAAGCAATTCCCTTTTTCGCTTGTGGCTTTACGCCAACGTGATCTGTGTCTGCTATCTGCCCATCCTCGTCCTCGTCTGTAGCTAGGCAAAGGATTGCGCTCATGCCATACCTACGCATGTAAGTAAGCGCAGAGCCATACGCTTGCGCGCCCTCTCGTTGTGCTTTTAAAGGTAATTCACACTCTATCCATTGACCGCTTGTGTGCAACAGTCGGGTCAACAGTGTTGATTGCCCATCAATAAGGCTTGGCATTTGCACTATGGATAAGCCATGCTTTGATGTGATTGGAAGAATGGTCTCTATGATAAGTGCTAGATCGGCATAAGAGTAGGAATAGCTTTTGCCATCATGTGTTTGCACCTTGACCTTCTTTGTTTTCGGCAAGATTGGGAACTCTGCTTGCGCTGATGCCAACGCTACAGCTATTTCATCCAGTTTTTTACTAGACCGAATCATGTTTCTTGCCACCATTTCTCCGGTTTCTTTATTTATTTCCATCGGGTTCTCCTTGTTTGTTCTTTAATTCTGATTGGTATTGCTCGCAAAATTCTGACACTTCGCAGAATCTTTGACATCTTATTGGCTCTCCCTTCCTTTCCTCTACGATATATCCCTTTGATTCAGCAAGGGTTTTGGCTTCTTCCTCGTTGTCGAACAGTTTAAACGCCCTTTTGTTTTCGACACTTTTCTTCACAGCAAACTTCGATGGTCTTATCCATCGTTCTTCGGGAGTGCAATCAGGCATGCTGATTGAAGTTAGTTGGTGCGCTTGTATTTTTTCTTTGACAAAAGACTCTTGTTCCTCGAATGTCCATAGGTCAACGTCAGTAACAACCACTTCTGCTTGCGGATAGCTAGGATTTCTCTCAGCCTCGAATGAAGAATGGTCTCGAATGATGTTGACAATTTGTAATTGACTTACTTCCTTGTCATTTTTTCGCATCAACCAAGCATAAATGTTTAGTTGTTGTTCATCTGATTCTCGACCATTAATCACAGCATATGCCTTGCGGGTTTTATAATCCATAAGGGTTATGCCTTGAGGATCAAGGCGTTGAACATCAATCTGTCCACTGACTGTCCACCCACATGTTTCTGCAAAGAAACGTTGCTCAACTATATAGCCTTCGACAGTGCCTTGTTCAAGGACAGTGTGAACTGCCCTTCCAAACAGAGACCACACTTGCTTGGAAACATCAACAACGATTTCATGGTCGTGTTGATAGGTTAAAAAGGCTTGTCTTGGCGGTTTGAGCAACCCAGTTGCAGATATGTCGGCTTTCCCCCGTGTATAAGTATCGCGCATAACTGCTTTTGCGAATACTTCGGGCAAGCCAGTGTCATTACTGTATTTCATGCGCTTATATCCTCTTTTCTTCTTACAAGAGAGATACTATCATAAGTTTAGATGTGTTGCAATTTTAGTGTATAAAAGTTGAGAAGAATCTAAAGAAAGAGAAAGGGGAAGGCTTTATTGAAACGCAAATAAGCCACCCCTTCCCATCTTTTAACAAACAAAGACAACCAATATAACTAGAGGGTTCTAATAACATCGGTCATTGAAGCCAAGTTTTTTAATGGAGTAAAAAAAACTTGATATTCAAATTGGAATTATAGTAAGTTATAAGATAACTTGCAAGTTGTCGGGTAAGACAACAGAACTTGTAAGCCTTGTTAGGAAATGGGTTACTGTGGGATGTGGACAAAGCCCAAAAGCGAGACCGAAAGACTGAACGCTGTCCACCTTAATGCGCATATCATTAAGTAAGTAGCAGTTAAATTGCACGCCAAGCGCAGTAGTGCAATGCCACTAGCCGACACCCGAAACGTTGAGCATAGGGCATAAGTCAAACCTTTTTGCGAAAGCATAGGATGTTTGACCTATGCCTAAAAGCCTTAACCCTCAACGTAAGCATAAAAGAAAGAAGGCTATAAGAAGGATAAGAAAGATAATAAAATAAAAATGGAGAACTAGGATGGAGAAACGCTACGCCTTTGAGGGAAAAGTCGTAAGACTTGTTCAAAAAGACTATGACAAATGGCGCGCAACCTTTAAAAACATTCCAAACCTTGATGCTGTTCTGATGTCAAGGGATGTTTGGCTCTCACAAGAGGCTGATGCTTCCGCGCGCAAGACGTGGTTTATATCCACTGTCAATTATTTAGTGAGGGTCGATGCAAAATTCGCAAAAGAAAACAAAACCGATGCTACCGGAAGGAAGGTTGATTCCGAAGGAAAGCCAATTTTTAAAAGGATGCCATGATGGATAAAATTACCCAACCAATTTACCAACAACTAGAAAATGAAGGAATACAACTTAGAAACTATGATGAGGGTCAGCATAAAGCGACTTGCCCTAAATGTTCTCCGGAAAGGAAGAACAGTAGAGACCCGTGTCTTAGCATTAACATAGACACGGAAGGCGCACGATGGCGATGCCATCACTGCCAATGGGAAGGCAACGCATGGAAGGAAAGTTTGCAACGCCCACCCACAATACGCAAGACTGCGCCCAAGAAACCACCAGTAATTCCCAACACAAAGAGCGTAAAAGGCACGTGGGGAGAGGAATTCTTTAAGGAAAGGGGTCTTAGTTTAAACGTTGCAGATGATTACGGAGTGGGCATTGCTTCTCACTTCGTGGATAACAAGAGACAGGACTGCATAGCCTTTGTTTATAAGGATTCAGAGGGAGTGCCAATCAATATAAAGTTTAGAACTTCCGATAAAAAGTATGCACAACTGCCCGATTGCCAGAGGATTCCGTATCTGGTTGACTGTTTAAACGATGAAGATGATTCGATCCTGATCTGCGAAGGAGAAATTGATGCGTTGACGTGGAAGATTTGTCCGGAAATCACGGATAACGTTGTGTCTATACCCGATGGTGCAAGCGATAGGAAGATGGAATGGCTTGCCACCTTTGACATAGATAAATATAAAAGAATTTACTTGGCTCTCGATGGTGATGATGCCGGTATCCAATGCCGAGAGGAAATCGCAAGGCGTGTTGGACGTGAGCGCGCCTTCATCATTGCATATACGGATGGATGCAAGGATGCTAATGAAGTGTGGCTCAAATCCCAAGAGGATTTGGTGCGATGCTTTAAGAGTGCAGAACCTTACCCAATTAAATCCCTATACACAGCCAACGCCTTCATGGAAGAAGGTTTGCAGTTGTTTCGTGGCGGGTTTAAACAGGGATTAAGCACCGGAATAGAGGGCATGGATGAAATATTTTTAGTGAGACCGGCAGAGGTCACTATATGTAGTGGCGTACCAAATTGCGGAAAGTCAGAATTCATAGATGCGATAGCAGTAAACATGGCTAAGAACCATGACTACAGATGGGCAATGTGTTCATTCGAGAACCCTGTGAGCGAACATCTAAATAAAATGGCTGAGAAACTGGTAGGTAAGCCGGCTAGAAAAGACACGTATGTTGAGCGAATGGATGAAGAAGAACTGTTGGATGCGTATGACTGGCTCGCACAGCATTTCTTTTTTGTGCGCGCAGAAGATGAGTCGCCAACGATAGACTGGTGCTTGCAAGCATGCACGTCAGCAGTGCTAAGGTATGGTGTGGATGCAGTCGTGCTAGACCCGTATAACGAATTTGACCACAAGAGACCTACGGGCATGACTGAGACAGAGTATGTCTCGCAGATGATGAGCAAGCTTAGACGGTTTTCGCAGACGTTTGGCGTTCACATTTTCTTCGTTTGTCATCCACAAAAAATGAGGCGATCACACGATGGAACATTCCCGATGGTAGAGCCTTACGACATAGCCGGTAGCGCGAACTTTGCCAACAAAGCAGACGTGATTCTAATAGTGGAGAGGGATTTTACGAAGGGCAGTAAGGAAGTGAGGATTCATACCAAGAAGATGCGCTTTAAACAATCAGGAAAGATTGGTGTTGTAGAACTGGAATACGATTACATAAGCGGTAGATATTCTAAATCTTGGGGATATCCCGAAGGGGATGATGCAGACGCTTGGTTGCCGAACTAGACAAACGGCTGTTTCGTAGAGCGTTTAAACAGCGAGACGGAAAACGGCAGGACAGCTACTTCTTCTTAGGTGTTTTGCCACCAACCCATGCCTCGTTGATGTTAGGTGTTGATTTATCATCACCACGATACTGACCTTTTTTGTTTCTTGCACGCTTGGCGTTTTCTTCGGGAACTTCCTTCCCAAACAACCACTTATAAAGCCTGTCATGTAAATCTAAAAGCTGTTTAAACATTTTATTATCCTCGTTTTTTGTTGATGTAGATATAATTCTTAGTGATTTTCCCTTCTTCTTCAAGAACTTTTTTGTTTGCAATCCAATCCAAACGATCTTCGTCTTGTTCTTTTTGAATTTGCAGAAGTTTATAAACATACTGGCGCGACACTCCCACTTCTTTTGCGATTTGGTTTCCATTTAAACCTTTGGAATAAAGGTTTAATATCCACTCTGTGCGCGCCCTTCCTTCTGACGTGTTCGGGTCTTTGCATAGGCTGTCGTATTCGTTGCGCGACATGTGTGATGCAAGCTGATAACGTATGGTAGACAACGGAACGTCTAGTGATGAGGCTATTTCTCTGAGCGTTGCGCCCTTTCTGCGCATGTTTACTGCGCTGTCTAGCCAGTATGGGAGTCTGTTTCTTCTAGGCATTTGCCAACGCAAGCCTCTCTTTGAATTCTTCTTTGGTAAGCAAGCCACCTGTATACATGCTTTCAATGTATTCCTCAGAATTGTAGTGTTCTCTTTCCAAGCGTTGAATATGCTCTAGCGCATAACTTTTATTTCTGAATGTGCTTGTGAGGGTATCGTAAGTCATATTAAAATCATCAGGGTAATAGTTTGCCACTCCATGACTGGAAATATGATCTAGCACTAAGCCTTCTTTGCTACCCACAATCCGCATTATGCTAACATTATGCCTACCACACTTTTTCCTCAACACGTAGTGTGTGCCAGTTGTTTCTCCGGTTAAGATTGTTCCGGTTTTTTTGTAAAGTTTCATTTGCGTTTCTCCTTGTTCCACGTGGAACGTTGTTTGTTAAAGATAGAAACTGGATTCTAACATGGCAACCCATGTTAATCAATGGATTACTTTAGCTTAACCTTGTCGATTTGAAAGCCATCATATTCGTCAATGTGTTTTTCAAGATTAAGATCAGGTGTGCCTTCCCACACCTTTTCTATCGCCTCATCTTCTGACTTTGCCTCTATAGGTATGCGATAAATTACTGTCTCGCTTGCCATTACTTCGTATTTCATTTCGTTCTCCTGTTTTTATGGTATTAAGTAATTATGCTTTGGGATTATAAGCCACGATATTAATTTTATAACCTAGTTTTTTAATGTTATCTAATGCATAACTGCTTAGAGTTTTATCACCTATAATATCAGTAAATATTCTAGAATTTTCACACGCGGGATAACATAGGTCATTACCATATACAGTTTTATAATAAATTTTTATTTCTTTATTCATAATTTTTTATTCCTTTGTTTGTTTTCATGTGGTTGCATGTATTTTTCATGCAGATGTGTGTAAATTTGTCGGGAGACCGCAACCCCCCACAAGCAGTTGGATTCCAATGACCTGTGCATCCACGCATTAACAGCGTTTAAACGTTTAGTCAGTAAAGCCCTCTGCTCAAGGGAATTGAAGTCAATGTTGACTACCTTAGTAGGTCTAATTTTATAGACCTTCGCTTTTTTAGAGAGAACATTCAATGCCTTCTCCTTCGTCAACACTTCTTTGAAGAAACTTGACAAGAGCATCGCGCTTTTCAACGAAATAGTTTTCGTCAATTTCT
>Ga0208010_1000740_pt1 | contig 11302 bp, 27 predicted proteins | sample 2_EtaG_FD_184074 | JGI IMG/M metagenome (GOLD analysis project Ga0208010, IMG submission 184074) | Marine viral communities from the Subarctic Pacific Ocean - 2_ETSP_OMZ_AT15125 metaG (SPAdes) (version 2) | ecosystem: Environmental > Aquatic > Marine > Oceanic | place: Pacific Ocean | collected... | reverse complement strand
ACTACTCCCTTTTTTTTAGTGTAACAAAACTCTAACTAAATAAAGGAGCATACTATGAGCCTACGACACCGTATCATACCTTGCATCAAACATCACGTTGGTAATCTCGTTGAGAAATCCTCACACTTCAGACTACGTAATCCAGTGTACAAGAAACTGGAGGTAAAGGTCAAAGAACATATAAATGTAGTTTATAGAGATTCTTGTGATAGTAATATAACTCCAACATTCACCTGTGAGGAGTGTAAGTATTTCCCCTTTGACACTGAGGAAGAGAGTGAACTATATCGCAATGAGTTGCTTCGTCGTAAATCTAAAGCTATTGCTATTGTAGTGGAATCGCTTCAAGAAATCTTCGATGACTGGAAACACGTAGACGAGTTCGTTGAGCCTGAAGAAAGAGATTGGCAAGAGATGGTTAAGCAACGTAAGGGTAAGTAAGATGAACAGGGAGTGGTTTTATACTACTCCCTTTTTTTTGGAGTGTTAACGCACTCATTCCTCATATAAACTAAATAAAGGAGACTGGTATGACAACATACATAGTAGCAGTAGACCTCATAAACGAATATACCCCATTTCCAGATACTATTACTCAGTATATAGTTATGGAAGATGGTGGGAATCCACTCTTCGAGTCACTTTCATTAGTCAAAGCAGAGCAGTATCAAAAGTTCTATGAGCAGGGTTACGCTCATGGTAACATACTTGATACTCTTGAGACATTACGCTTTGACTGCTTGACCAGTGATTCCTTCGGAGCTGGATGTGTCGTCTTAGAATTAGTATGAGGTCGTAGCATACAGGGAGAGCCAATATCCGTTGGGTTCTCCCTTTTTTATGGTATATGGTGCGTCGGAGAAGACGTCCCATATGATGAAGAAGAGACAGCCGTGCTTATGTATGGTTCAAGTTCTGCAGAGCTTTCCTAATACCTGAGAATGGAGACGTCCAGTAATGCTGGAGGTAAGCGGAAACCGTAGAGTACGGCAGAGGCCTTAACAGGTCTCATTCTCTTCTAAGGAGAGCCAATCCGAGTGCAACACGCATCGTAGGATTGGTTCTCCCTTTTTTATGTGTAACTTAAAGGAGAATAAAATGAACAAAGAAGAACTACAAGCATTACACGAAGTAATAGATTATATGTGGGAAGATGAAAAGAAGAGTTACGAAGAATGTTATAATTGTGACTTAAGTGATGATTTTGATTTAACAAAGGTAAATGAAAATCATGCTCATATGTTTGTCTATTTAATGACACTTGGTAACTATGTACAAGTACAGCAACACTGTGCAGACCAATGTAAAGTTTGTCGTGACTTAGTAAACTGGGACAATCTTAAATTAAAGTATTTGCGGTCGGGATTGTGTCAGAATTGCTATGATGACCAAGTATTGGAGATATAACAATGGATGTAATAACCATAGGATTACCAGTATGTCTTGGGTATTTAATGGGATTCTTAGCAGGTTGTGCTTGGTGTGAATATAAACAAGGCAACAGAAAGGAGGAAAAATGAGTGTAGCACTAACAACAGCCCTTCTGTATGGGACTTGTCTCTTTATAGTAGTATCAATAGTTGCATTAATAGCTACTTCTTATGGTTATAGAAAAGCCAGAAAAGAAGAGTTTGAAATGGAAATACTGGTATTCATAAAGAAAGTAGAACGATTTCTTACAGAGGGTTACGAGTATAATAAGGGGAGTAAGTGATACTCCCCTTTTTATGTGTTATTGGTATGGTTAGTAATACTACCCACTAAAGTTTAATAAAGGAGAATAAAATGACAAAATATGGGGATGTATTTGGGGTAATAGAATCATTGCGAAAGTATCTTGAAACAAAGCTTGCCAGTGCTAAAATAGACAAAGACGAGCTTATTCTTTCTGAATACTTTGACGCATACGACGTTGAAGATAGCTACCATTTAGGAGAATTGAATGGTGAGATTGGTGCATTAGAGGGATTACTAAAAGAATTTCCTCTGCTCAATTTCGAAAAGAAAGGAGAGTAATCTATGTGGTGGATAACAGCACTGTCAGTAATTATATTCTTGTTCTTACTTGTTGAGATAGACAGTAATACAAGGTATAAAGATAATGAGGATATAGAGTAATAAATACACTCCCTCATTCTTGGTATATCACAATGGTATGCCAAATTAAAATAAAGGAGACTCCAAATGAGCACAATAGTTGATATATTATATTGGATTCAGACAAGTGAATCTGAGCCCAATAAAACTGCTGAGACAGCTGATAAGGCTGATTTCTTCAGTATAAGAAAGGAAGACCTTGACAGAGACAGAGTAGCTCAGATAGCAACATATCTGAACTATAAAGGCGAAGTCAGGGAATCCGAGTCTGGACAGAGCTGGTTAGTATTCAAATCAGCAGGCTCTCAGCAATTTGATTTAAGTTGCTTGCCAAGTCCAGTTAGTGCATAACCAACAGAAGTAAGTAGTATAGAAAGAGGAGACTTAACTCAGGTCTCCTCTTTTTTTGTTGTTATTTGTATGGTAGTAGCTATTCACCGATGAATCGTCTTAGAACGATAAAAATGCTGGACATAAAAAACAGGTGTTGGTCTTATAATAGCTTGCAAGTCCTGTTTAATGTTAGACTATAAACACACACGGTTACGTTAACATGTGCGTTAACAAAGGGGCTAAGTAGCTACTATCATATATATTTAAAACAAAGGAGAATAAAATGGAATTAACAAAAGAAAAAGAAGAACAGCTACAACAAGATATAATGACACATTTGGATAGCTGTCCAGAGGACTTAATTAACGAGTTGTGTCAGGTTGTAGTTGATTATAAAAATATCAAAATAAAGCAAGCCAGGTTCTACATGGAGAAAATAACAATGCCAGAAGATATTATACTTGATTTAGCTAAAACACTTCAACTAATAGCCAATCATTGTAATTGCAATGACGGGAATGCTGAATCAGTTGGTTTAGATTGGAACTATTTACATAAACTTAACGGCAGAACTCAACATTGGTTAGATGAGATACATGATTCAAGCAAATATATTGATTCTTGGGAGGCAGCAGAAAGGAGAACAAAATGTATTTAAGTGAATGTTGTGACGCACTACCTTATACTGAGACATATGATAATATGGGTAAATGTAGCAGGTGCAAAGAAGACACGATGTTTTATAAAGAGGAGACTCTTGCTGTCAGGAATACTGGTATGCCCATAGAAAATCCAGTAGACGGTGAAGACGATTTATCGTTTTTGGATGACGAATGAAAATAATAATAGGAACTATCTTAGTATTATTTAGTCTAAATACTATACTTATTAAGTATGGTCACATCACAATCAAAAGGACGGGAAGAATCATCATGGATAAAGCTTATTTCATAACACAAACGCTATTATTGTGGCTTGAGCATATAGCCATGATATTCTCTGGTTTAGTATTTGGACTTTGGATAGCAAAAAGAAGGTCTAAGAAAAACGAGATTAGCCAGCCAATACTAACAAGAGAGGAAGTTAGATCTATTGTAAAAGCAGAAAACAGTTATCGGGAAGTAGCAGAAGCAAAAGAGATAACTAAAGAAAAACCAAAGGAATCAATATGTCCTGAATGGGGAAAAGAATTTGTTAGCGCCATTGGACAAGTATGGTTAGAAAAGAACTTTGGTAAAAGTAATATAATAGGGAGAACATAAATGCCGAGAAATAATAGCCTATGGGCAGTAATAGACGAACTAAGAGCAGAAATAGAGCAGGTTGAGACACACTATGAAAATGCTTGTTCGAATCTGCAGGAAGTAGAACTTGAACTTGCGAAAAAACAACAGATAATAGAAGATCAGAAAAATAGTATGGATATGTTTATGTCGGGCACAGAGAAAGGTAATAGAGAGGATAAGGCAGATGGCAGAGTATATGATGCTATTACAGGAGAAGAATAATGGAGAATATTAAACAACAACATGAATTCAAATGCCCCGCATGTAATGCCAATGACATAGAAGTAAGAGCATGGGTAAAATTAAATGCTACCAGTGATTTTCTAAACTACAATCATGCCTGTAATTCTTGTGAAGATGTTGATCACTGGTGTAACGAATGCCATACTCATATTGTACCTGATTGGAGAATAAAATGAAAGCAATAACAATAAGTAAATTCGGAACAGACTGGTATCACTTTGGAGACATACCACAAGGCCATTTATATATAACTGTCAACAATCTTAGACAGTCATCAGATAAAAAGGCACTCAAAACAGCAAAAGGACTGAATCCAAACTTTAAATATATAATAAAGGAGAAGAAAAATGATTCAAAAGACTAAGCTGAAAAAGAAATTCAATGAAGCAGGGTTACAAATAACCAAAGAAGTTATCGATGCATTAGATCACAAAGTCGATAAGCAAGTAGATAGTTGGGTAAAATTGACAAAAGAAAATAATGTCAAAAGACTGACTATTGAATTATTATGGAGTTGTACACGACCATTTCGCCTATAAGTGACTCCCTCTTTAGTGGCATTCTGGTGCCATGACAAAGGAGATATATCATGACTAGAATAATATGTTGTACTGAATGTACACATTGGGACAATCAAATAGATGGGAGAAACACTATGTTAGGAAGTAAAGTAGATAGCTATGATGATGAGCTATTAAAAATAAATCAAATGTATAGCTCAGTAGGAATAAATGACGGAACAACATTTAAGAGACTACGATTCATTGGTTTTAGAAGCATGAATGGTAAGAGTATTTGTGTGTTCATGTCAACTGATAATAAAGTAATAACAGTCAATCCATCGTATTTAGCATATACAATGAGGGAAGACAACCATGACATCAATAACTAATACACCAAAAGAGTTTCAACGAATGAAGTATTGGAAAGGGAAGGATTGTCCAATATGCCTTCAGCCAATGAAATACATTGAGATTGAAGGTTTTGGACCAGAAGCATCTTGTGGCTGTAGCAATCCGCCAGATGCTGGAGAAATACACGACAAACAACAGGAGATAGACATGAGTATTTTAACAGCAGGTCGAACAGCCAGAAGTATAACATGGATAGCCTTCGCATTCGAAAAAGTGTTGGGTGGATTAACAATCTTAGGCAAGCGTGGCTATGAAATAATAAGCAGTAAACAAAGGTTCAAGGTAACAGTAATGGTTGAAGGTGCAGAATTAAGTGTTAAAGCAAGTGTTACTGCACGTGAAATACAAACAATGTTAGCAGCGATGAAACACTTCGAAAGCATACAGCTCATAATCACAAAATGAGGTCACACAATGATAGGACATTACTTAATAATACTAAAAGAGTCATTTCAATTAAGTACTCGCTCACCATATGATAAAATAAGATTAATGGATAGCACGGAGCTAAAGGAGTTCGTTAGTAAGAATAGAAAGCCCGCCTATAGAGCTATTGAACAAAGATCATACACAAAAAATGATAGGGTATTAGCTAGCCAGGTAACTTACGCTAGAAATCTTCTAAGAATGCAGCCATGATAGGCCGCCTATATTATGGAGACTTAGAATGTCCTGAGTGTGAGGAAGAGCTAACACCTGAAATAAGATTTATTCCAGTCAACAAAATGGAAGATGTATTAGCATATGAAGAAGTATGCGATGGATACGTCTGCATGAGTTGTGGCTGGGACACTAAAGAAGGAATGCATAACGCAGAAACACGTAAGGAGAATTAAAAATGGGAATGATGATTCATTGTGGTGGAAAAGCAGTCGACTATTTGGATCTATTAACATATGAGCCACCTAAAGCAACTAAATCTTATCAGCCAGTAGGTCACTATGATTTAGTTACAATGGCTTGTAAGATTGCTAATGACATGCTGAAGGACTATAGGTTTGATCATGCTAAATATGCTGTAGCTAAAGAAGGTAACAGAATGTTTGGTATGTTAACATATAGATCAAATGATATAGACCCACATGAAGTACCAACAACAAATAACTCTAAATATAAAGATAGGGATAGATCAGCAGATCTAGGATTAAATATAGCAATACGTAATTCCTATGATAAAAGCATGAGTGTTGGTATGGTAATGGGTGCTACAGTATTTGTTTGTGATAATCTCGCATTAACAGGTGAAATTGTCATAATGAGAAAGCATACTACCAATGTTTGGGAAGACCTTAAAGACTCAATGATTACTACTATATATAAGAGTCAGACAAACTTTCCAAAGATTCAAGAAGATGCAAATAGAATGAAAAATATCAACATAACTGATGATCAAGCATATGAATACATGGGATTGCTATATGGCCATGGTCTATTAAGGCCGAGACAGCTAAACCATGCAATATCAGAATGGAAAGAACCATCATATACAGCATTTCAAGATAGCAAGAATGTGTGGACTCTCTATAATAGTATCACTGATTCATTAAAGAGTACTCCACCAGATAAGATTATGCAAAAACATTTAGATTTGCATGATGAAACAACTAAAAGGTTTGCAATAGCTTAACTAACTTAGGAGGCCCACATGAGCCCCATGAAACCAATAAGTAATGAGATAATGGCTCTTTTGGAAGAATATGAAATAGACCCAAAAGAAGCATTATGGAATTGTCATGGTACTTGGGTAATGTACCATAAATACATCGAAAAAATTGCAAGAATGATGAATATACACTTTCGGGAACCAACTATAATAGAAGGTGACTATTCCACTGGAACAGCTGTTATTCTTGTAACAGGATATATATCAAATCCAGGCACAGACAATACAAGTAATATTTGGAGTATAGGTGAATCCCATCCATCAAATACTACAAATAAATATCCGTATGCTATGGCAGAAAAACGAGCTAAGGACAGAGTAATTCTAAAGCTAGCTGGCATACACGGTTATATATATTCTGAGGAAGAGGCTGATGAGTTCAAGGAAAAGAAAGTAGCAGCAGAACCATTAGATGATAGCATTAGTCCAGCTCAACTAATAGTAATAGAAGGACTATCTAAAAGCATACATATCGACAAGGCTGAAAAAGCAGATATATATGAGTGGCTTAAGAAAGATATAACTGTTATAGAAGCAGCTGACGAAATATCAAGAATCCAAAAACTAATAGCTGATAGGAGATAATTATAATGGCCTTAGATTATGGGGATAGCAGCACATCAACAAAGAATGTTTCATTACAGCCAGTAACTATACTGGATATCGAGGCATTCTATGATACAAAACAGCATTGGCAGGAAAAAGCTGATGATGTTGGTGTATCATTAACACTAGACATAGGAAGAGATTTTAACCCAACAATGTATATAGGTGGTCTTCATAAAGTAGATAAAATGTCTGGTAATAAAACATACGGATCATCTGTAAGAGTAAAGATACTAATGCAGGCCATAGGCTTAGGAAAAGGTATTGATGACTTTGTATTCAAGAAAGATCAAGATGGTCTTGAGAAAGCAATAGGAAGAGAATTTCTAAGACTTAGCTTTAAATACATTAAGCCTAAAGATGGATCCATAGGCTGGAGAGATTGGCATACTGTAGCAAAAGTAGGTCAGGAAGACGCACTTCTAGCTAGATTTAAGAAAGCTATTGATGAAGGTTGGGTAAAGAATGTCTATAAACCTGAATCAATAAATGGTACAAATGGAGACTCTCCAATGTCAGGGCCTTGGGACAAAAGTGTCGAAGTCTAGGAAGTTTACAATAAAAGAAATAATATTGTTCTTTCTAGACGCTCGGTTAAACGTGGGTGACAATGAGATAAGTTCTCATCATTTTGAGGATATTCTACCAAGATACGGAGATAGCAACTGGAGGCTTAAGCATAATCCTTCTAGTTATAGCAGAGCATGGAGAGCCATGAAATCAAACGGATCATCTGATCTAGAAAAGATCGGTGTATATAGTGTTACTAGAAAACCTACTAAAAGTAAGGAAGCAACATGGATACTAAATACGTTGAAATTGCAGTCGGAGCAGTTAACAATAGAGGAAATGTAGAAGAGCTAAAAAATCTCTATAAATATATAAGACCAAATAGAGAAATATATAGAAGCATTTTCTTATTAGACGAATCAGCTCCAGATCATTTCAAAAATAGTGGTACAATTAAAGACTATAAAGGAACATATAGTCTTGATAAGATTATTTTTGATATTGATATCAGCAATGAGATTATGGGAGACTCTCTAGTTTATCAAGCCACCTGTGCATTTGTAGAAGAGCTAAAAGAAATGGGAGTCTCCGAAGAAGACATAAGAGTATGGTTTTCTGGAAGAGGCTTCCATATTGAAATACCAGATTTGTTTGGGTTTCAAGAGAGCAGGAATTTGCCACAAATAGTTAAAGCTACTATAGCAGAAAACTTTAGTGACATTCCTGATAATATATACGATAAAGGAAGGATCATAAAAATAGGCTACTCATATAATAGCAAGAGTGGATTGTATAAGACACCCCTACAGTTGCGGGAACTGTTTAATATGGACTATTTAAAAATAGCTGAGTTAGCTAAAACAATAAGGAAAGACTATAGTCACCCGCCATTGGAATCTCCTGAAGTAATATGGAACTCAAAGATAGTTAGAGTAGCCGAAGTTAAAGAAATAAAGAAACCAAAATCTGATGACTATACGGCTAATGTAACCTGCATACAAAAGATATATAATGAAAAAGACCAGGTAGGAAAAAGACATACTATATTGCTCAGGCTGATTAATGGATGGAAAAGACTAGGACTAGCTAAAGAAGCATCTAGATTACTAGGTAATTCATGGTCTCCATCTTTAGGTGAGGAAGAAATAGACCGCATGATAGAGGATGTATATAAATGGAATCACACAGGTTATTCATGTAGTGATGTAATACTTCATAAATATTGTGATCCATTATGCAGATTCTATAAGAATAAAGATTGGGGGCTTGAAATAATGAATGTTGAAGTTCTCAATAAGAACTTCATCGAGTTCATGAACCAAGACCTAGATACATCTAGTTTCGATCTTCAGGATATATATAAAAGCTTAAAGAATCCTTATAGGTTCTATCCAGGAGAGCTAGCCGTTGTTATTGGAGATACAAAGGTAGGTAAGACAGCATGGCTTCAAAATATATGTATTGCACTTAAGAATATGAGCATCCTCTATTTAAGTCTAGAAATGGGGGACTCCCTCATGTATCGTAGATTTCTGCAAATAGCACTCGACAAGAGTAAGCAGGATATATACGATTTACATTATAATGAGTCTAATTTCGAACTAATAAAGAGTAGCATAGGTCATATTAATATAATTACAGTATCACCAGAAATAGGAGCAATTAAAGAATTAGTAGATGAGCTACGTCCAAATATAATAGTCGTAGATACTTTAGATACTATATATGTTGACAAAGTATATGATCCATTCAAGAAAACAGAAAAGGTAATTCTAGGGTTAAGAGAAATAGCCAATAGAAGTAACACAATTATACTAGCAATATCTCATATATCTAAGGGTGCTAGTAGAGACTACTTAGACGTACATAGTGCAAAAGGTAACTCGGTAATAGAACAGAAAGCTGATAAAATCCTAGGAATCGAAGGCGACAAAGACATAAGTGACAAGAGATTCATTAAGTCTATTGCATCCAGAGATGAGCACAGTTTTGCATTGACTCTTAAATTTAACTATAATACATTTAGTTTTAAAGAGTTAGAAAGGATCAATAGTGGATACAGCAAATAATAGAGGTTCAAGACAAATACATAGTCATAGAAAGCTGATAGATTTCTATGTCGGTCTTATATTAAAGAAAGTAAAGAAGGGTCAATCCGTATCTTCATTGGTAGTGAGAGTAGTGAATCTGCTTTATAAGAGTAAGAGTGATATTAAGAAAACATGGGGAGATCAATGATTAAGATAAAGAAGTTATCAAAGAATAATACAAATGGAATAAGTTTAATATTATTTTGGATTCTCTCTTTAAGCTGTAGCTTCACGTCAAAACGTGGTGAACATATGCACTTTGGTATTGGTTTAGGGCCATTAGAGACATTTGTAGGGTTTTCTATATGGAATAAGTGGAAACCATGACAGACAAAGAAGGAAGCATGACAATAAAGTTTTCAATAAGCGAAGTATCAAAAGTGTTGTTTTCTTTGAGGTACTTCATAAGAAACCACAAACACCATCCAAAGGCAGCGCACAACGGTATGAATAGCTTATATGAGTGGCTTAAGAAAGATATAATAGTTAGTAAACTTGCGTCATTTGATTTTTGGGAGACTGTAATAGACGACTATGATAAGCTAGCATCAGACATAGAAGGAATGTTAAAAACATATGAAGAAAACGAATCAGCAGAGAGGGAAGAGGAATCGTCAGAGGGGAGCAGAGCTACAGAGACAAGTAGTTAAGACTGCCAAGACATATGGTTTAGGTGCTTGGAATAGAGATCGAGGTGGTGCTCAGCACGAACAAGGAGATGTTGAGATAAGCACAATCTACTTTGGCTGCAAACGTCGGAAAAGCTGTGCCCAGTGGCTATATCCTGAGAAAGATGAATGGGGAGTATTCTTTAGGGAAGACAATGGAAAATTAATGGTATCTATTCCAGCTGAGTTCTTGTTTGATCTTATGTCTGAATTTACTGACCATATTAGAGATAAGATCGACCCAAATTGGAGGAATAAATAATGCAGATATATACCTGGATAGCTAATATATGGGTATTAGCATGGAGTCTAATATTCTTAGTAATAGCGATATTTCTCATAGTATTCGGTGTACAAACAGCAATAGAATACTATAGGGAACGCAAATGAGAACAAGACGCGTTGGAGTCTAAAATGCATAAGAAGCGAACTCATAAGCAAAAGTAGTTGGCATGGTGGGTAGCAGCCAAGACTCCATAATATAGGCAGTGGAGGCGATTTCGTCTTAAGAGTATGTAACTAGAGCAATGGCAGTCCTGAGAAGTTACACTAAGTTTATTCCAGGTACCTAACACTGTTAGGCACTACCATTGAATGAGATAAAAGCTCTTGTAAAGAAACATAATCGATGACTAAACGGAACTCCGTGACGAGGAGTGCGGCCTGTCACGACACTGCCTATAATTTGTAGAGGCTGGGCATTGCCAGTAAGGAAGGTACCGAAACTAAGAGACAATTACGCTATGGCTCTAGTCTCTATTATATAGAAGGAGCGAGTAGCACTAAGTCACGTGGATATGTGGTGTGAAAAAGGTCAGACCTCTCGCTTCTTCTATTAATTTTAATAAAATGGTGGCAAATTTCGGCAGTTGCTTAAATGTTGCGACAGCAA
>Ga0208010_1000724_pt1 | contig 11413 bp, 13 predicted proteins | sample 2_EtaG_FD_184074 | JGI IMG/M metagenome (GOLD analysis project Ga0208010, IMG submission 184074) | Marine viral communities from the Subarctic Pacific Ocean - 2_ETSP_OMZ_AT15125 metaG (SPAdes) (version 2) | ecosystem: Environmental > Aquatic > Marine > Oceanic | place: Pacific Ocean | collected... | reverse complement strand
GTTTCCTTATTCCTGATAAAGATCCTGACTCCACGATCCGCAGGACCATTCGACTTGACCACAGCTCCAGCGTAAGCAACATTACGTTCATAATTCATCTTCAGCTTCTTGCATATCTTCCTGCCATCGGTCTCGTCCAGTTGCCAAAAGGCAAAAGCGCCACGCATTCCATCAACAATCGCAGTGGTTCCTCTTATTGCATGTCGGGCTTGTTCTGGAGTCTTAATTCCATCCCTTGCACTGCCCTTTGCCATGTGATGGCAGACGATGACAGTCGCGTTGAGTTCTGTAGCCAGCGATGCCAACATGCCAGTGGCAAATGCACCCGCTGCTGGATCGGCATTAATGTCGGCATGAACAAAAGATGCCAGCGGATCAAAAACTACCAGCTTTACATTGTGGATTGAGTTTAGCTGTTTCCTTATTGCATGCCACTCTGGAGTAGCGGCGGGACCATCCCTACTATCCTGAACTATCGCAAATGGACCACCTGCATTGGGTAAGGGGATTATAAACAACCCATGTTTGGAGTTTTTTCTGCGGTTTTTCTTGTCGATCTTCTCTAATCGACGATGAATTTCGTCCTTATCATCCTCAGCTGTAAAAATTACAGCGTTGCCATTAGATAGAACAGTCCCACCTAGAGCTTCTTCAATTCTGTTGTTGGATCCTGTAGCGACCTTCACCGCCAGATCCAGTGTAACCATTCCCTTGCCAGAGTCTCCCATGCCAGCAAGGATGATTGATGTGGACAAGGGAAACGTCCCTTCCACCAAAAATTCCTGTTCAGGAGCTTTGCCTTGGTAAATATTAGCCTGCCAGTCCTGTATCCTGAAAGACAGTTCGCCTTTCGGCAACTGTGCGGGCTCTGTCTGGCTTAATATCTCCAGCTCAATTCCTTCTGTTACCGCATCCGCTGCGTCCCAGCCTTCAGGCTTTCCGCTTGGTATTTTTATTACCTGCACATTCTCAACACCAATCTCCCTGAGATAAGCGCCTGCTTTTGACCCATACATGACACCTGGGGCATCATTATCACTCCAAACGATAATCGATTTGTCCAACAATGGCGACCAATCCGTTTTCTCAAGCGGAGCTTTGGAGCCACCCATTGCGGTGGTTGCGACAATGCCTCTTGCCTGTAATGCGTCCACACATTTCTCGCCTTCAACCAACACCACGTTTTCCGAGCCACTGACCGCAACCAAGTTATACAAGGGTCTGGGTATCGGCATTCTATTCTTTCCAGCCTTGGCATCCCAAGGTCTAAATTCTTTTGTGCCATCTGGAAACTCGTAACGATAAACAACACCGAGCACAATGCCTTTTTCATCAGTATATTGATACTGAGCAGCGGGTGGCGGGAGAGATTTGCTGTTATTCTTTTGCTGGGTGCTGACAACAGGCTTTTCTTTGAAAGGACGACCCAAAAATCGTTCTACTTCTTCACAGGTATCCCTGAAATCCATATTTCTTTGTTTCTGCCAGACATCTATCAGGTCGCCAAACTTTTCGCCAGTGGCAAAGTCTTCACCAACCCCGATCTTACCTTCAGCCATTGATATTTTCAGTGACCTGCCAGGCTTTCCATGCAACCCGCCAACAACAAATTCAGAGCCTTCTCTTTTGCCATTGGGAAACAGATAGGACAACACCCCGAATGCCTGTGCATTCATGTCGTCCTTTAATCTTCGGATATAGTCTTCGCTGGTTAGTTGCCCAGAAGCATAGTGTCCCTGTGGTCTGGCATCATTTAGATCGTATAATTTAGTTTTTTTATCCTTCTTCATTCCAACATCTTTCGTAAAAATCGCACCAGCGACAAAAATAATAGTCGCTGTTATTCGCAACTCTGGGCATTAGGGTGCTTGACTGAACTGCTGATAAGATATTGGCGGCTTTGTCACTAATTCTTTGTGCGAGTTCATTATTAAATGGTATTACTTCATGGTAGAGCTCGCAAGTATTTTTATTTACCACAGTAAATAGGGCTGGGTTTTCCAGATTCATGTAGGCTTGATAGATCGCTACCTGCGCTGCGTAAGTTTGATTGGTGCTCTCCAAACCATTGTTTCTAAACTCATTAAACTTTTTCTGGTTCGCGCTTTTGCATTCCCAGAGCATCGGATACTGCCACTCGCTAGGACCATCCAAGATAACCCCATCGATGTGTCCAGCGATCTTTCCTTGCGCAACTGAGAAGCCAAACTGTGCTCCACCTTCCTTCTCTGTCTTGAGATCAATGCCAGCTTCCCTGATCCAGCCAATTGCCATGTCTTCAAACGAATGTCCCGCTTCAAATATCCTCAGTGTCTGCCCAGAAAATCCTTTGCCTTCATCTTTTTCCACCTGCTCGTAATTCCACTGGATCTGTCTTGAACATGGGTTGCCCAAGATGGATGCTCCCAGATATTCTCTTGGCGCTGTTTCTCTGTTTTTCTTGGTGAGTGCTTGGTCTATTTTTTTATTGATGATGTCAGAGACATCACCAGATGCATAAGAATGATTCAAATTTATAGTCAAAACGGAACCTCTCCTTGGTCAAACTTCATGTGCTTCTGGAATGAGCGCACAACCCTGTCTATCAAATCCAGTATTTCTTCCCTTGAGTAATCGCTCATAGGTCGATCCATTCCTATGTATCCCACAAGCTCACCAAGATCTTTGATGGTTTTTTCCATCGCTACCTGTTCTTTCTTTTTAAAATAATCCATATCTTCTCCATCATTTGATTGTTCACGCCATTTTTTCTGGCATTTCATTGAGCAAAAAAAAATAAGTTTCTCGTATTGTCTAAAACAAAACCCCTTGGTTGGGCTAGAGCACACTGGGCAAATTGGATTATATTCAATCATTTTTTTTATTTATTACATAGCCTAAAAAATTATAGCTTTGCCAGACTTTCGTCATGCTTCCCAATTTTCTTAATTCTTCATTCAGCTCATCTTCTTTTTTGCAAAACATGGACACCGACAATTGCAATTCCTTTTCCAGTATTTCTTCATCAGAAAAATTTTTTCTCTTTTCCTGTATGTGTAGCTTATGGATTAAATGCTGTAACCTGCTATCGTTAAGATAAACTTTTTCTGCAATCAGGAAGATCGCTCCAGAATTAATCCTTTTTGCAACCTCACTCAATATCCTTGCTCTCTTTCGAGCACCTAAAAACTGTAAAAAAAACATCGACGATACCACCGATATGTTCTCGATGTTTTTTATTTCTGTTTCACAGTCCCCTTCTATGAAACCAAAATCCTTTCTCCTGCCTTTCATGTCAATGGAATCAATGCCGATGTAGTGACAGCCACTTATCTTTGGTATCTTTGACAGGAATCTACCAGTCGAACATCCCAAATCAACCACAGATGATTCTTCCTGTGCATATTCCTTGGCTATATTTACAAAAATGTTATCCAAAGTGGAAAAGTTAGGAACCGAAAGATCTATATGTCTTTCAAAATCATCTATCTCTGAAAAGTTAAACCGCTTTGTCATTGTTTCTTTCATGGATCATTTGTATTCTTGTTCCCAACCATTCCATAACATTGATTGACATGGCTCGACCACAGGCTTCATATCTTTGCGATATTGGAGCCTCTTCCTTTGGTTTGTTTCTGTAGGGAACTTGTGTGTAATTGTCTGGAAAGCCTTGCAACCTCTCGCATTCGATTGGGGTTAGTCTTCTGATGATGCTATTTCTTGGAGCTGTAGTGCGCTCTTTGAGAACAATAGGTTGCCTATTGCCACCAGTCATAGCGTTCAGTGTGGGAGAAACTTCATCCTTGTAAATGCGAGCACTCTTGTCTGGAGTGCTTGTTTCAATTACTGTGTATCTGTCGTGAGCAGTCAACGACCAAGACACACCATCGTCATTCCATGGCTTCCCATTGGAACCAGTCTGGCTATCTCTCATCACAACCAAATCTGTTGAAGACTTGTAATCTCTGGCAGCGATAGTGCCAGCTACATCATCTTCGACATATCCATCACTTCTTGTTTGCCTTATGGTTGTTTTGTCTGTAACTAAATCTCTGCCAGCCCCCCAAGGTTCGGCAACAAGAGTGCTTGCTACTTCATCTTGAAAGTATTGATCGCTTCTTCCAATGCGGTGAGTAGGTTTTCTGGCAGAGCTCTCTCGTTTTTTTCGGCTCGGCGGATAATTCCCCGACATTGTTTCTCCGTCAAATAATACCTTCGCGGGACTTCTCCAGCTTCCAAGACATCCGACAACGAAGACACGCCTTCGTCTTTGTGGGAGCGCTCTTGGAAATCGTTGTGTTCTGACAAATTCAGTGTTAAGAATCCTGTAGGCGAACCCATACCCGCATTCTGCCAACGCTCCAAGGAAGTTTCCAAAATCCCTTCCTTCGTCTGAGGACAATAAACCGGGGACATTTTCCCAGAGAATCCACGAAGTTTTAAGCCTATTAGCCAAGAGTATAAACTCCAAGGCGAGGTTTCCTCTATCATCTCCAAATCCTTTTCTAAGTCCAGCGATGGAGAAGCTGGCACAAGGGGTTCCTCCCACAAGGAGGTCTGGGTAGGCTTCTTTTTTGAAATCATCTTTTGTAATCTCCGTAAAGTCTCCAAAGTTTTTAATCTCTGGATAATGATAATTTAACACAGCAGAACGAAAAGGGTGAATCTCAGAAACACCAACACAGTTCCAGCCTAGCGGATGCCAAGCTACAGAAGCTGATTCTATCCCGCTACATATTGATAAATAATTGATTGTCATTCTTTCTCTTAACCCAGTCTTTGCATATATCCATAATTCTATTTCTGTTCTTGAAATTTATTTCTTCATCACCAATCAAAGCCTCGAATACTGTATTGATCTGTGAATCAATTTGTAAGTTTAAGTGGTTTTTAACATCTCCAAATAATTTAAACTTACCAAAGGAAGTTCTTACATGTATCTTTTGTTGTGGCTTGTTGATTGTTTGCCAATCTTTGCTGTAAAAAAATTCTTTTATTTCGTTAGAAAGATATGGAGAACAAAAAACTTTATTATGTTTTTTGGCTAATCTTTCATGCCAACAATAACCAGCTCTATTCTCAGGCTTAAAATAATCATCTCTAAATTGGTTCAAGAGCTCCAAAGAGTGTCTATAATTTATCATCGCTTTTTTTGACAAACCATAATATCCATCAGCAGCCCAACCAGACAACACATATTGTTCTTTTATTCTAGGATATACATATAAAAATGGATAGAGACATTCAAAGTGTGTTTTTTTTATACAATTATGTTCATTCAACAATTTAAAAAAATCTTCCTTTAGGTTTTCTGTAGGAATAACAACTCCAACAAAATCCCAGTTCATTTTTTCTGCAACTTCTTTAGCTTTGTTATAATCATAGGAATCGTGCTTGTCTGTTTTGAATGTATAGGCAGTGATCTTTTTGCCAAGCCTATGTGCTGAAAAACCAACGCTCATGCTGTCAACACCACCAGACAGTAAAATGGCTACATCATTTTCTGGGACAAGATCAGAAACCAAGTTTGTTAATATTGAGTCAATCATTAAATTTTTTTTTCCTGTTTCTTTTTTCTTGTGTTGTTTAGGCAATCTCCCACGCAGAGCTTCCCACATAAAAAGATCAAACTCTTCTTCCAAACTTGTCTTTTTTAACTGATATTTAACCATCACCTGATACCAATAATCTTTTCAATAGCTGGTCGGTTCCAGACAAAGTTCAAATGGCACATTGCATCATACTTAGTAAAGCCAAAATTAAACTCACCTATGTTGTAGTTGTAATTCCTTAGATGATCTCTTTGTCTTGCTGTGGATGTATCATTCAGCCATTGTTTTGATTTCCTGACACTGCTGTTGTTCTCATTGGCTCTCAAAAAATCATCGGCAACCGCTAAGGCATTCACCTTTTCTCCAATTGCCAAAACTCTTGGTTTGTTCCTGCCCTTCCTACCGATTGCTGCGTAATGTTTACCAGAGCTAAATACACCAACCCAAGCATCAAAGCCCGATGCCATCAGCGCTTTACCTGTGCCAAATAAATCAACCCATCTAAATGGAGATTTTTCAAACAGGTCAACTTCGGTCAGGATAAACTTGACAAGCTCTCCATGCTTGTTGATGGTGGCAAACTCAAAACCACAGATCGGACATACCCTACATGCAGCGGGCACAATTGCACCACAGTCTGGACAATCTTTTGTCGGGGCTTCACCTTCGATAGCCAGCTTTCCTATCAGGTCAGGCGTATCTTCCAAAGTTCCATGGAGCAACACCGAGATACCAAAGTCCATGACGATACAATCTGTTTTTATAATGTCTGGATATTCTTCTGGATCAATAATTCTTAAACCACGACCAATCATCTGCACCATAGTTGACTTGTAAGAACAAGGTCTCAACAGGATAACGCAACTGACTGGTGGACAGTCAAAGCCTTCGGTCAGCACCGCAACATTGACCAACACCCTTATCTCTCCTCTTTCAAGAGCTAACAACAACGATTCCCTTTTCTTGCTGGGGGTTTCGCTTGTTACCATGTCTGCCAATATTCCCTGTTCCTTAAACTCATGCAATACTTCTTCCGCATGTCTTATGGTTGAGCAAAAGACCAAGGTAGTCCTGTCTCCAGCTTTCTTTTTCCATTCCTCAACAACCCTTTGGTTGATGACACGCTTGTTCATAATTCTTTCAACCTCATTCATGTCATAGTCAAGGGCTGTTTTTCTCACTCCCTGCAATTCATCATTGACCCCAAGATCAATGACAAATGTTTTTGGCTTAACTAAAAAGCCCAAGGCAATAAGCTGGGCAATGTCTATCTGGTGGGCAACATTATTAAAAATATCAATGAGCCCTTTTTTGTCTCCACGATTCGGTGTTGCGGTAAAGCCAGCAACCCTGACATCTGGGTTCAGGTGTTTTGCGCGGGATATTATCTTTCGGTAAGTGGGAGCTGTCGTGTGATGAGCTTCATCAACGACCAACAGATCTGGAGCCACCATAGCTTCTAAGTTCTTTGAACGCTGTAATGTTTGCACCATCGCAAACTGTATCTCAGAATCCCAGTCCTTGATTTTTGAGTTGACGACAGAGGTATCAAGGCTTGGGTTTATCGCATGGAACTTATCCATGTTCTGATTAACCAGTTCATCTCTATGTTGCAAAACCAACGCTCTTCCACCATTAAGGGTTTCCCCAATCAACGATGAAAGCATTATGGTTTTTCCAGAGCCTGTTGGCGCGACCACTAGAGTATTTTTATACTCCTCTAGGTGTCGTTTGGCATCTTCTACTGCTTCTTTTTGGTAAGGTCTGAGTAACACATTTCTCCCCTTCTCTTAGTGTTACCGAGCCCAGTCTGGAACATTTACATCTTGTTTTTCTTTGGCGGGCTTAGTCTCAACACTTGGAGCAGTCACTGTTGCTGTTACTGTAGCTGAACCATGACCCAAATAAAGATTGGAAGTGGAAGCGATAACGCTACCAAGTGTATTCTTGTCTGGATACCCATCTGTTCCTTTCTCTATTTTGACCTTCGCTGTAAACTCAAGACCATTAAGATCATCAAAGCTCTGTAAAACTCTTTTGGCTTTTGCATCTTCCGATGTATCTTTGGGATCAATTCCCTTGGCTGACTCAACAATAGCTCGCAATGTAGCCTTGCTGATGTTGGCGCTCATTGATTCGCCCTTTTCGTTTTTCTTGCCACCTACCAAAACCAACACCTGCCAAAACTTTCTTCTGGCATATTTTCCTTCGGTAACAACAAACTCACAGCTTAGATAAAGATTCTTCGACGCTGCTTCCGTAAGCCAACCGCCTTCGCCTTCTCCACCTGGTCTAACCAGCATGGACACTTTGGCTATCGTGCCATCTGGGATAAGCTCGTAATCTCCTGTGGAGATTTCTGCATCATTCAAATTAATTTCAGTCATTTTCTTTTTCCTCTTGTGGTAAATTATGATTTAAGGTTTTTTCGCTCAATGGTGTGCTTCTCTGCGTAACCATCTTTTGCATAAGTCTCCCCAAATGGGGTTCTTCAATTGTCTGTAACCTACCTGAACGATCCTTGGCTGGATAGCCATAGGGGTTCAATGTAGTACAAACAAAAGCTCGGTAAGGCTCGTTGTTGCCATCTTCCATGACTGCCATGGTAATTATTTCATCAACGATGCCAGGTAATTCCCTGCTGGTTTTGGCTCCTTCCATCTGCAACCCATAGGTTGTGCGATTGAAGTCATCGGTTTTTTCTTCCAAAATACCAACAAAGATTACATTCTTGTTTCTTATATGTTGCAACTGGGTCAACCAAGCAATCATTTCCCTGCCATGCATTCCATACACAGCTCTGGTGTCTATCTTGCCACTTCTGGTGCTTATGTTTTCTTCTTGGTTCTGACACCAAGAAAAACACAATCTCGCTGCAATTGTGATCGAGTCAACAAAAATTGTTTTGTATTTTTCCAGATCAAGCAACTTGTAGCTTTCCTTTAAAGCCTGATAATGTGCTTCTGAGTAAGGCATAGTGTTTTTCAATGAGGGGTTTGGACCACCAAACATACAAGCAAAGTCACGACTTTGTTGCCACGTTTTAGGTCTAATCATGTCACCAGACCAGCCTTCTATTGACAGTGTGCCAGCTTCCAAGTCCATCATCAGGGTTTCATCTGCTGGCAATGTCCAGAGCAAGCTGGTTTTACCAACTCCTGATACTCCAGCTACTACTATTTTTAATCCTACATCTTCGGACAGCCTTTCATCGACTGAGATAATACTAAGTTCATTCATAATGTTTCCTTTTTGTTTTCTATTTTATATGTGGGTTTTCTTGGCATCACAGTGCGCGCTGCCAAAAGTTTTTCCTTGATTTCGTTTGAACAAGAGAGATATTTTCTCTCATTAATACGAAAGGTTGCCTTAACTAAATCCTTAGCAACTTGCGTAGGGATCTGGTCAAGAGCCTCAATTAATTTATTCTGATCCCAAGTAACTTCCTTGCCGACGCTTCTGGTTATTCTATATTCATTATCAAAAAGGGAAACCTGTCCTGTGTCGCGTCCACTATCTACCAACATGCTCTGCATGGTGACACCAAACTTGTGGTCTATGGCAGCCTGTAATTTAATTCTGCGTTCAGAGTTTATTTTGTTAAACTCATCGAGCTTGGAATCCAAGAAGGCTAATTCTTCTATGCTTAAATTTGAAAGATCTTCTGTGCTGAGCCAGTCAAGATTGTTGAGAGTGCCTGAATTATTTTTTTTGCTTTTCACTTTTAGCTTGTTTCCTTTCGCTTTTTTATGTTATCTTTACGATATTTACATGAAAGCCTAACACAATGATTACACCTATGCAAATAAGAATGGCGCGAGCTGGATTAAATATTTCAATTCAAAGATTACAAAGCCTGTCAGGGGTAAACGCTTCAACTATTTCCTATATAGAAAGGGAAAGAAGATCACCACTGTATAGAACAATGATGAGATTGCAGGATGCTCTAGAAAAACAAGGCGTTACTTTTGTTGAAGGTGGCGCACAGATTTAACAACCTGTATTTCGATAGGATATAAAGACTCAACGAGCTTTTTCTTCAGCTTGAAAACAGCAGTCTCCACTCCTTTAACATCTTCAATAACTTCACTACCATCTTCATCAGTGTATCTGAAGTCTGCAATGTAGGTACATATCTTTTTGCCATTGACGACACAGGGAAATTTTGGCTGGAGCTCCAGGTTCTTTACTCTGTTAGCTCTTTCCAACGATTTTAAAAAGCCATATCTGTTCGCTTCTTTCTTGGATGCAAACCTTATGCCATCCACTGTAGTTGCGATAGCTCCATACTTATGCCTTCTTTTTGATCTGAAACGCATTTATCTACTATAATATAAAGCAACATGTTTTATTAGGAGATTTGAATGCCAGTTAAAAAAGTCAAAGGCGGTTATAGGTGGGGTAGCAAAGGGAAAGTTTACAAAACAAAAAAAGCTGCCCAACGACAAGGAAGGGCAGCTTATGCTTCTGGTTATAAGGGCAGGAAAAAATAGAGCCCTTTATTCAAGCTCAGTTATTTCTTTTTCCATTTCAGTTTCTAGCTCAGCAATTTCTTCTAAATAACTTTTGGCTTTTTCTTGCTTGAGAACTATCTCATTTTGTTTTTCGTAATCTATCAGAATTTTCCAGTTTTCAATTTTCAATACTTTGGCTAGAGAAACCATTTGTTTTTCGGACAATCTTTTTGATTTTGTCTTAGGGGTGGCAGACAGCAACGCATAATAAATAGCGGGCTCTCCATAAGGCTTGCTTTCTTGTCTTAGTCCAGAGAGCCTAACCAATTCTCTTTTGCTCTTAATAAATGGATGCATCTTGACAATTTTGGAAAGTAACTCGGTGTTCACTATATAACCGAGATCTTCTTTTACCTTATGTTGCTCAAGAAAATTGTTAATCTCATCAAGGGTTATCATATCTCTATAGTCTCTCTTTTTTGCTAGAGCCAAAACTCCTTCGTTCTTCATTTTTGTTCTTTCGTCCATGAGAGCAACAACATCTTTATCCTGTTCAACTGTTGGAGCGTCGGGTTTTTCTGCTTTCATTCTTTCCCCTGTTTTTGAAACATCAAATGGTATGTTTTTCTTTTTGTTCATAACGCAACTCCTGTATCGTCAATGACTGGAGCGACAGCCTTCATTATTGTTCTTTTCCATCGGTGCTCTTTTGGCTTTGTCCATTCCAGACTGCAATTGTCGATAACCAAATCGAGCTCCGCATCATAAACCATTTCATGGTCGGTGACTTCAACCAAGAAGAAACGAGCATTGAAACGCTCTTCTGGCATTTTCCAGAGATCAATCTTTGGACTTATAAATCTTGTGCTTGTGCTGCTCCATCCATTATCATGTTCACTAAATGTCTTAAAGCCAACAGCTCCTGTTTTTTCATTTTTCACAACTTCGTACTCGCCATTCTCGACTCGGCTGTTAATTATTTCTTTATCGACCTTGACCCTTTCAATGTATTCCTTAATGCGACCCAAGGTAAAACGACCCCAGATGGTGGACACATAGTTAATATCGAGACCGAGCTCTTTCCCGATCAAGACAGCCTCATCCTTGGTAAGTCCTTTTATTGCTCTCTTCCTTCCGAAAGCGTTGTGCAGGGTTTCCGCACAAAAACCATACATCTCTTCGTAATCAACTCCCATGACAGTAGCCAAGGCATAGGGAACGCACCAAGTTGTGCCACCTTTCAGGCTCTTTTCTGGGACGTATCCAATTTTTGTTTTCTTATTTTTCATATCCACATTTACAGTCTAGCAGGTTTTCAACTCATATCAACCCTTTTATAGTCTTTTTTACATTTATCTTTTGTGTAAATAATATTAAAAAACATTAATAAGGGGTTGCTATTAGTGCATAATTAGTTATACTTTAAAT
>Ga0208010_1000719_pt1 | contig 11455 bp, 14 predicted proteins | sample 2_EtaG_FD_184074 | JGI IMG/M metagenome (GOLD analysis project Ga0208010, IMG submission 184074) | Marine viral communities from the Subarctic Pacific Ocean - 2_ETSP_OMZ_AT15125 metaG (SPAdes) (version 2) | ecosystem: Environmental > Aquatic > Marine > Oceanic | place: Pacific Ocean | collected... | reverse complement strand
GATGAATACACTATTCCAAAAGCAGGAACAACAGAAGGAAAAACTCTTACTTACGGGGACTTAAAGCATGTAATTGACATGGCGAAGAAGAACTATGATGATATTACCGCATTGAGTGCCAGGGTGGACGACATTGGTGATCTCGGCACTCAAGTGACCGCTAATGCCGATGCTATCGCGGCAAACGAAGTACATCTAGATGGAACATCTATTGGCTCTGCAACAACAATTCTTAAATCAGTTAATTTTAACGTTAAAAATCTTGATCGCCTCCCGAAGGCTTCAGGTAACCAGAGTTACATTGGATTTGATCATTCAGTATTACCGTCAGGTGCAGACTGGTCGACGATCAATTCAGACTTAACAAATTTTCAATTGAACGGGACTAGAGGATTTGAGATTACATATCCAAACACAGCCGCATATGTTGCTAGTACAATACTGTTCCAAGGTCACTTCCGGTTTCCAAAGTCCAGTAAAATAACTATACGAATGAATATACTAGACGTTGATAATAACGAGAAGACCACACGAGACTTCAGTTCCGTTAGTGATAGTAAGAATCAAGTCATTGATTTCGATTATATGGATTTAATAAGCCCAGGAGATACAATATTCTTTAAAGTCCGATCAGCCCCGAGCGGTAACAAGACAGCCATATACAAGAACTCATACTTAAGAGGAACAAAAATAACAAGCTAACGAGATGAGGATTATTCCTATAGAGAGTAAATCTATTGCACCAATAGAATACAGTCACATACATGACTCGAAAATATTATTTACTAAATATAGAGAAAATTTTGACTTCGGATTAACAGTTAACCAATATTATTTTAATAAAGATCCCAAAGATAAAAAAACTAATTTTAATACACAATATACATTAACTAATTTATACCCACTATCTACTATATCCGAACTTAATATACCACATACTGATACATCAATTCAGTCTTTTTCTACTACTATACAACACGGAGATAAGTATCTTAAAACTGATTTTTCTGATCTTGATTCGATATCATCTACATTTGTAGATTCAACAGAATTTAGTCAATTAAGTAGTCAATTTTTCTTTACATTTACTGTTAGTAGTCTATCGTCATCTCCTATTGAGCATACAATTAGTATTAGTCAAGAATATAATAGTATAACATATTATTTAAGTGCCCCTAATAATCAAAATATCACCGCTCGATGGACTTCAGAAGGTCCATCATATTTTAGATTTTATTTAGATAATGATGTAATTGCAATCCACCAACCAGCAGGAACGGTAACCGCCGGGCCCTCTGCTAATATATTAATAAACAATTCTAATACGTTGACAATGTCCGCTCCTGGTACATGGCAAAATACTGTAGCAGATTTAAGTAATAGTTTCTTTGATATTAATAGAAAAATATTAACTAAAGATTTTAAATATATACCAAATAGTTATAGTAAGTACAGCTCGACATATAATACTGACTCAGTAAATTTAAACACATCGACAACTGTAGACCATATTAGTAATAACTATTTTGTTTATAATAATAACTATAACTTTTTTCAGAAGAAACTAGATAATAAAATTGTATCTCATGCTGATATTATTCCATTAAAAAATCAAGCAACGTTAAGTGAATATTATGCTGAGAATAACCATTTTAATTCTGAGCCTTCCTATTTAAATAGAATGTATGAAAAAATTCATTCAGGTACACATCAAATAGGAGGATATGATAAAGTAGGATTATCATATAATATTGGTACATATGATATAGAATTTAAACCAAGTAAGTTAACATATTTTACTACCCCTAATTCATTATCACCATACACTATTCTTAATATTGCAGATTCAAAAATTGATAACTTAGGAGCTGTACCGGGTGATAATCCCTTAATGACAGACAAGGTATTTAAACGACGTGAAGTAATAAAAAATAATACTTTTAGTGATGGTATAAATCCAATTTATTTATGTAGTTGGTTATCTGGTGATAATACCGGAGATAGAAAATGGGTAGATAGATATTATAATCCATTAGTATCTGATTTTAGTTCTGCTTTATCTGGTACATCATATTATGAAGTAGTAACTGCAGCTGGTGCACAAACAACAGAAACATTTGACGTCTCATCTAGCTTAACATTTGAACCTAATAATGATTATATTTTTTATCATATAGGTGAAAAAGACTATGAAAAATTATTTGAAGCATATGAGCCGTATAATGAAGCTTCTGATATAGAATATTTGAATTATAAAGGTGTACCTGTACTACCAAATAAGTCTAAAACTGATGATGAATTAATACTTAATGGAGATAATTTAGGGAGATTTAATGCAAATTTCTCTGGTGATTTTAGTGTTAATTTTTGGTTAGATACAAATGATTATACCTTACCATTTTGCCATCAAATTATAGGTAATTATTTTGATGATGGCTTTGGTGTATTTAATACTGATCTAGTAACACCAAATATTATATTACCTGTAACTAATTCTAAATCCGGGGTGGCGAGTAAGTTATTATTTTTAAATAATGATTTTGAAATATATGATGAAGTAATATTAAAAGATGGATTAGATGAAATCGGTATTAAAGGAGTTGGTCGAAGAGATAATTTCTCAGACGTTTTTGTATTAGGTGATAATAATGTAATCTATGTTTTTAATAACAATAATAATTTAGTAGGAAAAATTGAAAACTTAAAAGATACAGCACCTGAGGATTGTGTAATAGAGGACTTTGAAGTCGGTGAATGTAAAATACATATATTATTTAATCCAGTTACTGCTAAGAAATATTTTACGTATAATACTGATACTAACTTTTCTAGCACCACCACTTCTAGCCCTTCTGCTACAACATTAGGAGTAAAAGGAAAAATATTTGATAGAAATAATAATATTACTATATTAAGTGCTGATAATATAAATGGATTTGGAAATGAGATTGCATTCGATAGTAATGATGTACCTTTTATCTTAAAACAATTTAACCCATCCAACCCAGGAATAAATAGAAACTATATTCAAAAAGGATTAAGAACTGATCAGGATGAAAGAATTCAAGCTGGATTAGATAAAAAATCTAGAGTAAATGGTATTGTAATTGATGACGAAAATCAATTAGTTGTATTAGGAGATAATAATATTATTTCTATTTTAGATAATAACCGTAAATTTATTCGAGCAAGACAATTTTGCAATTTACAAAACTTAAACTTTGAACAAACATATATAGATTTAATATATGATTTTGAAGGTGGTGTGTATAAAAAATATATACTTTTATTACAAGAATATACAGACGGTGTTAGATTAAGTAAGATAAATTTTGACCTCCAGGTAATTTATAGTAAAAATTTACCAGGGGTTGATGTAGCAGATTTACGTTTAACTAAAACATTAACATCTTATTCTTATTTAAAGAAGATTGGTGCTAGTAAGAATAAAATAAAAGTACTATTAAAAACTAAGCCTAAATTTTCATCTACAGGATCCTTCGCTCGAAAAAAGACTGAAATAAGTTTCGATGTAACTCAATTACATCCTGGTTATAATCATTTCTTTATTAATGTATCTTTACGTAAGGGGTATATGGAGCTATATGTAAATGGAAAAGTATTTCAACAAGCGTACTTTAATGCAGGTAAATATGCATTAGATAGTGTATTAGGTACAGGTTGTTATATTGGTACTGTTAGTACTCCATATTATTTAACATTAGCAAATAGATTATTACAACCTAAAAAATATTTTGTTAATAATGCAAAAATAAAAGCATTTAAATTATATAATAAAACAATGAGCTATTTTGATATGTTGGCTCATTATAATTATCATTTAAAAGATAAAAGTGTTATTTGGTCTTATCCCATGGGGCAGCGGACGTACATTGATACTATAGATAAATTAATGAAGTTTAATTATCCTGAAAAATTAAGCAATAAGTATCAAGTTGAAATTAAAAACATGGGAATTAAAGATCCGCTACTTACTGACAAGATTAAAGAAAGAATAGAAAAAGAGATAGAAAAAATAACTCCTTACTACGACGAAATCAAAAACGTCGTTATAACTTAACTTCCAGTTAAGAACACCCTCTTAATATTCTCAAGGTCACTTACAATTTGCTGCGCTAGTGAAGCGCGTTGCGCGTCACTACTCTCCATGATCAATTGCTTACCTTGATAAGTATGCTCATTAACTATTTGACGGTACTTAGCAATTGCGCTATCAAGGGCAGCATATGCTTGTGTTGGTTTTGTACGTTCGAATTCTGATATGTTTTGCATGATATTAATAAAAAAGTTTTTTACTGGAAAGAGAATCTATAAGATAATATAGATCGATAAAGTCTCTCTTATATTTTCGTTCAAATTTCCGGGCGTCGACCTCCCATTTGTTATAATAATATTTATCATTCTCCTTTTCACTGTCTTCATCAGTATAATTTAACCGACGCTCGGATACATGAAGCATGTTATCCTGTATCCAGTGTCTAAATTCATGAAGAAAATGAGCAGCAAATGTGTCGAACTTCTTATCACTACTCCACCCGTTCTGATCTAAATGATGTGTCACATGAAGCTCATCAAACCCAAAATAATATCCACTACTATGGTGATCACATGTCTTAATTTCTATATTGTAATGCTTATTAGATTTACTACGCTTTTGAATTTGATTAAAAAATATATTCGCCGTATTCTGCAACGTCTTAAAATTAATTTTATTCTCCTTCAACCAACGTTTGACCCTAGGTTTGGCCTTTAAATCGATCGTAATCATATAATTATTTAGTCGAGCCTAACATAATACAAATCACTATTATCCCGCGTTTCCGAACGGGTATGCCCCATTAAAAACATGAAACTATATAGGATTTGGTGATAGGGAATCCCCGGTTTTCCGGGGACCCCTAGTTGTGTTCTAAAATTAAGCTGTTATTGTAATTTCAGCTGGTTTAACAACTGGCTTGCTAAACTTTGGAGTACCGGTTAGCAGATTTAATGCCTTCCGCTTGAACCTATCCATCTGACCACCTGGTGTGCTTAAACTACCAATCCGGTTCTGGATATATTCATGATTCCTGTTCTCAATGGCATTAGCCATCCGAGTTGCATGCTGATGGTGATCAACATACTCAGTTACTGCATTAAATGCATCCCAGCGTGATTTACCAAGATTACCTGCACCACGTGAAAACAAAGCTGCGATATCATTGTGACGATTAACTGTGCGCTCATCTTCATCATCCTTCATCGGATATAACTCACCCAAGAAGTTGTACAGCTGTTCTTTAGAAATTGCTGTACTGTCAAGTTTAGCAAAATCTGTGTACATGTTTTTAAGACTATTAATATTCTTCGCGAATACCGCCTTAACCAAATCTAACCGATTACTCCAATTCGAAAAATGCTGAATCCGATAATCACGTGTAGATTCACGAGTCATTGCAACAAACTGATTGTTACATGCTCCTCGCATCGATGTCGGGAAAATACAATTAGAAATAATCCCGTCATGTCCAATCAACATGGTAAGCATAGAATTAATCTTATCACCCTTACGATTAGGAATCTCGAATGTGTAATCCTTCGGCAATTGAGCCTGTACCCAAACTCGACTACCTCCACGCATAACCCCTGCAGCTTTATAATCTGCTCCATACATCTTACGAACCTCATCAAATGCATCGATAAGTTCATGGTTTTGGATAGGTGTATACTTACGACCAGTAACAGTATAAACATGACCTGTATTATTGTTACGCAATCCATAGAACCTATCATAACTATCATTCCCAGTAGCATCTCCGAGATTGACCGATTGAACTTCAAAATCTAGACCAGCTTTACTATATAGCTCGTCTTTATTTGAAATTTGATGAACACCTTCTACCGCTATTGCTGAGTGTTCGTTAATATCTTGCAACGCGACGTTTCTTTCGTTTATCCTCATAACACCATTATTATAGACTGTCTTGAATACTTAATCAACTTATTTCTTCCGGCGCGGTACTCTCTGTTTAGTCACAGTCACAGTCTTACGTGTCTTGACACCTTTTCGAATACGCTCCCAAACACTTTGTTTTTTAATTTTTGCTGCCATCGTTTTTTTTCTTTCGGATATATGATCCAGGTCCTTTTTTCGGTCGATGCACTCTCGTCCCAGTATTAAACTTGACGACTCGACGAATGTTTGTTGACCCTCTCATACCTTAATTATAATTATTTATCTCAAACAGTCAAGCTTTTAATCTTTGGGATATTGAATACCTCTCCATGGTATTGACTCGTCACATGAAAAATCTAATTTATATGTCTTTTTATTCATTGCTTGTAGTCCAGTTATATATTCTATATCAACTAATTCCGGATGAGCATACCAATCCTCATAAGCACAATTACCATTTTTAACATCACCAAGAACTAGTTTATATCCTCTTTTTTCAAATATCTCTCTCGATACTCTTCTTGTGGTTCTAAAAACATCTGCGTTTGGAGTCAGAGTTGTTGTAACACGTATCTCTTCGTGATTATCATCTATGCGGTCTCGAGAAAATATTTTATTTCGGACACGCTTAATTGACCTATAAATATCATGTTCATATGTTATTGTAGCGAATTTATACTTGTCTAACACTGTTTTATCTAATTGCTCTAATGTGTTTAAAGTAGAATGGTTTTCCGCCTTAATATCTACTTGCAAATAGTCTATATTAAATGGCATCTTACATTGCTTAAATAATTCAAGATACTCTATGTTTCTGGCATCTGCTATAACATGATGACTTTTTGGTCGTAGTCTTTTATAACGATCTAAAAATTTATCTTCATACTCTATCATAATACCAGTCCAATTATACTTTGTTTCGAGCAGCCAGGTATTATTAATCTTTTGCGGATGATTAGAACCAATCTCAACAAAGGTTCCTTTTTTCTTAAATTTTAAAGTTTTTAAAACAAATTTATCTTGTTCTGCTTGTCCGTTATATTCCTCGTGTGCTATTTCACTTTCTGTCATAATTTTTTTATCATATCCTTTATCTTTTTCCAAAGAACAGGTAATATCTGTCTCCGGCTTAATTTTTGAGAACCATCCGGCAAATCCGGAAAAAAACGTTTTTGCGTTGCATCGTTTATATCTTCTGAAGTTACTTTCTTAGACATACACAACACTTACACCTTTCCGGTTTAAAAATCCGTTTTATACGACGTCTCCATTTATCAATCTCTAACTGTAATAATATATCCATATCATTGTTTAAATTTCGAAACTTTAAAACTCTTTATATCTAATTTATTTATAATGCGCGGTGAACAAGCTAAAATCAAACCGTCATTCCAAAACGATTCATCAGCATGAAACTCTTCAAGAATGTGATAACCATACGATTTTAATTGTTCTATAATCGGACCCGTTTGCCAATTCTCTCGAACTGCCAAAAAAATAAAATTTATTTTGTTAGATTTTAGACTCTTTTCTGCACCTAAAAAAAGAGGTATATCGTAATTTGGATGTTCAGCTCTAATTAATTGATCAACAATATTGGCATGTAAAATATCTAAAGAATCTAAAGCATACTTATCGATAAGCCAATCAATAGAAAATTGAGGAATGTTATGTGAAACAGGTTCAGTTTTGGTTGTATCATAAAATAAAGATGAGGTATCATATGAATCTCCAATATAACCATTAATAAATTCTCCGGCAAAATTATTAAGTTTAAAGTTTAGTTGACCTATCTCTAACTTTAAGGGTATAGGTTCAATCATTATATTCCTGGCTTTAGATATTCTCTTATTAAACCAAAGTGAATAATAAGCCCAAAAGCTACCAACTTCTATCATAGTACCACCGGCCCCAATATAATTAAGAGCTTGGTGAAATAGTTTATCTTCTTGAGGTCCTGCATGCCCCTTGAGAGCCTGTATGAGATTAGTCATTCCAGTCTGATGAAAACATCCTGTATGAATTAAAACACCGTTATGCATAACTTGACAAGAAGTACCTTCTTTATCGATTATCTCTCCGGCATTAATTACTTTAGGAATGTTATGAGTATCTGAACACAAAGTAACACGGTCACGCCACTCATCCCACTGAGTCAGTGCACAGTGGCTAGCGTCTTCCGTATATAGCTCTTTTAAAACTTCTTGTATTTTTTGCATTTAAAATGGAGCACGGTCAGGGTAACGCTCCCTGCAAATATGGTTTTGCAGACCACTCCGTTCGCTTGCTCGGTCACCGTGCATTGAAATCATACTCGTGTTCTTCTTTTAATGTGTAAAACTCACGTAGTATCTTAGCTCTCTCCTGTTTGTCCTCGGGGTTGTATATCTCTGTAATACCCGAGAAATAGCTAGGGAGAGACAGGTTCTTTGGATACTTTTTGAGGAAATCAGATTCTACGGATTGTGCTGCCTCGAGAGTACTGTGTCTCATACTAGCTAACACTTGTATTACATAGTCTTGATATTGCTCTGGATTAAACTCAAACCTCTTCATTACATCAGAATACTTGGTATGTCCGAATTTAATAAAGGTATCCCCGCTAACTCTATGTGTGAATTCTACTATATAGGATTTCATTTAATCGTATGGATCTTCATCCTCGGCTTTATGCTTTGATGCACGATATTCTGGTATTGTTCCGTCGCTATCATAATTATCTAATTCATCATCAGTTACAATTTGTTCTAGTATCTTAAATATTACTTGATTAGTAGGTTGCCATGTAATCGTCATCCCTGCATAATTTCTATCCTTTAAACTCTGTAATTCTTTAAACTCTCTTTCTGTTATATCAACAGTGAATTTATGAATAGGTGTCGTATCGATACTCTTATCCCATTCTGCGTCTTCATGTCCTGCAGGCATATAATAATTTATACCGGTTTATGTTTAGGGCTAGTCTACTCTCATATAAACCTATTATAATGTCTCTGGAGATAATTGCAAATATTTTTCTGTAAGCATTGTAAAGAAACTTGATTTATCTAATATTGGATAATTATTTCTATTATCAATAAGAATATATGGAATATTATTATCATCTAATTGTTTAATCGATTTAACATAACTTTCTTTGAAGTCGTTTTCATCATGAAAACGCGCAATCACCGATCGACGTCTTGGATCCTTAATACTACGTTCTTTTATTCTTTGTATCCATATTAAATGTGGTACTCCTAAAACAATTACCCTTGTATATTTTTTCTCAAGCCAATAAGGTATGACTTTGCGAGCATCAGCCGTCCAGCCGATCCCTTCTGCTTCACGGTCCTCTTTAGCCCAATTGGCATCGATGAAATAACTTTTACCTATACCAGATGGACCATAAATTAATTCAGGTTGATTATTTATCTTATCTGGGTAATTCATGGTAATTCTAACATAGTTAATATATTCCATATGTTAGGTCCTGCCCATAATGATCTAACAGCTTTACGATGTGAATTATTAACTGGTCTCCAGGTTCCATTATTTATCTCTTCATTACTATCAAGCTTATTAATTAAGATAGCCATAGACTCTACAGACATTTTACGGTTTCTATTATTTAACATAATGTGTTTTTTGTCGTAAAAATCAGAATAAAATTCTCTTGTAGCTTCTGGTGTTGATTTTTTTAAGAAATAAGCAGTATCAAAATCAATTAAGAATAGATTATTATTATTAATACATATATTTCCAGGATGGACATCAGGATATATAATTAAATTATTTGTTAAATTATTAATAATACATTCTATTATATGATTTACTTCATTAACTATAGTATGTGGCTTGTCTTTTATCCAATCGAGCCGTTTATATGCACCTTCTGTTTTATTTAAACAAGGACCACAGTAAGTCATCGTTAGTATACATTTTTCATGATCAATTGATAATATTTTTGGAAACGGATAATAATCAAGTTTAGGTGTATTCGTAAAATTCTCTTCTAATTTAGTTAACATTCTTATTTCATTTTCAAATCTACGCTTATTCATCACATTAGAACGTTTATTAAAATATACTTTTTGGACAGACCACCCAACACCGCTTCTTATCGGAGTTAATAATACACGATGGGATTGATGATGCTCATTCTCGATAATCGCCTGTATATCGGTATCAGGAATATGAGGACCATGTTTATGTTCAAGTCCTAACAATTTTTGCAACGTCGCCTTACACGCGTGTTTCGGTATCCATTCCATATACAATATTTATCTCATTTTTTATGAAAAAATATTTTGCATGCCCTTCAGACCCGGTTTACGGAAACCTCTATATAGTCCGGATTCTCGTACTTAAGTACTATAGAGAGGAAGAGAGACTATATAGTATGTCTATATAGCCTCACCTCTCTTAAGTTATACTATACTATTATATCTTTCTACCAAACTACTCTACAATTTTTCTTCTCACAACTAAACCCTTCACCTCTATCATATATTAATACTTCATCATCTTCTACACCTATACATATACCATCTTCTATAACCTTACCTTCATCATCTAACACCTCTACCTTCTTACCTTTCATACTATCATTATTCATATCTTCTATTTTCATATTATTATCTTTCATATTATTATTAACCATTCAATTCACTAACAACTTCTATCTCTTTACCATCTACAACAAACCCTTCACCTAACTCTATAACATCTACTCTTCCATTATCAAACCCACACACTACACAATCTTCAACATCATTACTTTTAATCTTAACAATCATTCCAACTTCTATATCTATTCCATTCTTATCTAATATTTTAATCATATTATTATTATTATTATTTTTCATTTTTAAATTTGCAATATTCCTAATTGCAAATATATATTATAATCTCTAGATAAGAAAAAGTCAACAGTTATTTCACTTTACTTTCACTTTACTTTCACTTTACTTTACGCATACAAAGGGGCGAGAACCGCATGGATCCTCGCCCCTCGTCGTTGTGTTGTGGGTTAGCTTAGCTGTGTAAGCTCATCTAACACCTCATCGAAGGTAGCTTCCTTAACAGGTGCTGGGACCGTTGCAGCCTCAGCTTGCTCTTCCTTTACCTTTGCAGTAAGGGACTCAACATCAACAGTAGGCTCTGTCTTATTGACCTTCTTGGGGGTGGGCTTAGCTGTCTGATAAACTCCATTCTTAAACCAGAAGTTAGTCACTCGGCTCTTGGAGTTCTTCTTAACCAGATCAGTCAAGAGCTGATCTGTGATCTTCCGATCTGTCGTCTGCAGATCGCTTAGTGCTTTACCAGCACGCAGCTGACTACAAACGAACTTGCTCACATAGTTGTTGAGCAACCAATCACTACTGACTCCTAGGCGCTTAGCCTTATCATTCAAGTAGTTGTGCGATGTCTTCCGCGCTTGGCCAGTAATGATACATGCCAGTACCGGTGCGGGATTCTTCTTAGTCTTCTTCTTTTCCATATTTCTAAGTTTTGTGT
>Ga0208010_1000716_pt1 | contig 11490 bp, 14 predicted proteins | sample 2_EtaG_FD_184074 | JGI IMG/M metagenome (GOLD analysis project Ga0208010, IMG submission 184074) | Marine viral communities from the Subarctic Pacific Ocean - 2_ETSP_OMZ_AT15125 metaG (SPAdes) (version 2) | ecosystem: Environmental > Aquatic > Marine > Oceanic | place: Pacific Ocean | collected... | reverse complement strand
TTTGAGACAGCAAAACGTTACCCATTCATTTTTCCAAAGGCATATGCGCATGCTGACGACTTCTCGTGGGTTGTTATGGAAAAAACTCGCCCAATCACTTGGCCAAGTCAAATGCAGAAAGTTTTGGATCAATCTTTTCCCAAAGAGCAGGAGGCTTTATTAAAAGTCGCTGATGAACTGCAGTTTAATCCGGCAGACCCCTTTCACGTCATGAAGATGATTATGGCATCTTTTCGCGCCGACAGACCGATTAACGAAGTCGAATCTAAAGCGACAGCCGAAGCCCGGGCGCAGTTGCTTCAACAAGTGCTGCCCCCCGTTGCAGGCCGAGCTTACCAAGAACTAAGCAAAGCAATGCACGAATTTGAGATTGATAAGTTTGAACTGGGCAAAGGCAATATTGGATTTGACAAGGGCGGTAACTTCAAAATTATTGACTCCTCAGTATTTAGTTCTGATCCGGGGGATGGTGGCTGGTGAAACTCCTACTTGAAAACTGGCGAAAGTATTTAAAGGAAGAGGAAGAACCTAAGGTTAATATCTTTCTTGACATGGATGGCGTTTTGGTAGATTTTCCAAGCGCATTGAAAAAATACATAAAAAATGTTTATACTGCAGTACCCGAAGAAATTCATCCGACATCTAAAAGTTCTAGAGCAGTATTGCGAAAACTCCAAAGTATGAATCTTTCTCCTGAAGAAACAGATGAACTTTATGATCGCGCAGAAGATAAATTTCAGTCCGGCGAAGGATATAGCCCTGATGAAAAAATTATGAGTGACTATGTGTTTAAAGCCCTAGTGGGAAATAAAGAACTTTGGTTAAGCATGGTTAAACTGAAAGGGGCAGATGCCTTGGTAGAAACCGTATTTACATTAGCCGATAAAGTTTTTATTTTGTCAGCACAAGTAGATGAGGTTTCCAAAGAAGCCAAAAAAGAGTGGATTTCCACTCATTTCCCAGATAGAGATTTCGCCGGTGTCGAAATAAGTCGAGATAAGGGGGGCCGGCTCTTACAGCTAATATCACAAGGAGCCGTGGCAGAAAATGACCTAAATATTTTACTTGACGATCGTCAAAAGTTTTTGGATAACTTCATAGGAGCCGGCGGTACTGGTATTCAGTATAATTTTGAATCACCGGGGAGCGCGATTGAAGAGTTAAAAGCTGTAATTGGTAACTAATTAATTATGCACCGGAGATTATGGTATGAACCTTAGACATATTATTGCTGAAGAATTTGTTCGAATTTTACATGAAGATAACACCGACGAAGTGTTGAAAGGGCTTGATATATTAATACAAAAACAACCGCCCGGCACAATCCCAGAACTAGAGAAAGTTGTTACATCTAATATACTTCCTTATATTTCATCACAATTAAAGAGCCCCTTAAAAGAGGCAGACGAGGAACCAGAGGAACCGCTCGAAGCAGGGGGCGGTGCTGGTGGAGTCGCCAAAGAAATGGGTGCTCACGCAGCTAAAACAGCCGCCTCGGCGCCGAAAGTGGCCGGGTATGTTCTTTCTCATCTTCCTCTTGGAAAAAAGATGGGAGTAATGATTGCTACTGCTCTTGACAGGAACACAGACGACCATGTTCGCAATGCTGTTCTCTTCGCGGTAGGAAACTTGATTGCCGGGTCGATGGGTCTCGACCTTCCCGATCTAGGGCACCTTTTACAAGAAATACCTGAAACAATGTGGGAGATACTGCCCTTTACAGGTGATAATCAAGAGTGGGATTGGGGAGCCGTAAATGCCCTCGATGATTCGGCGCTCCTTACGTGGGCTTGGCTCAAAGTAAAAAATGCTGTTGATGTGGAAGAAAAGTTACATGAATTTGGAAAGTTTATTGGTCGCTCCGATCTCGGGAAACAGCCCGAAATGGCCGCCGCGGGCCCGGGCAGTTTTGCCCCCGAGGATACATCTCTTGAGGCGAAGTCTGCGAGAGCGGCCGCGGCGCAGGAAAAAGGCAAAGAATTTAGAGGTCTTAAAGAAACGACAATCAGAAAATCAGAAATCTATAAAATGATTAAAGAAGAAATTGAAGTTATTTTAACAAACGAAGAAGCAGAAGAGATGTTTGATCTCAATATGTCTGCTTTATTGGACGAGATGATGAATGAAATTGATTTGCGACCCGAATTTATAAAAGATTTGGGCATGCGCAATGTCGAACTATGCAAACAGAAGGCAGCTGGCAACGAGGGGGCCCAGTGCGACGAAGAGAAATTAAAAAAGTATCTAGCGCATCAAAAAGAGGCCGAGGGGCTTGAGGAAAAAAAGCTTTCCGCAAAAGAAAGGAGAGCACTTCCTGGTAGTGATTTTGCACTTCCTGGAAAAGGTGAGGGCCCAAAAGGCAAACAGGCCGGGTCTTATCCCATTCCGGACGAAGGACATGCTAAGGCGGCCTTGGGAATGGTGGCAAAGCACGGTACTTCAGAGGAAAAAGCAAAGGTTCGTGCTGCCGTGAAGAGGAAGTTCCCCGATATTGAGCAAGGAAAAGGTTAAAAATGGCCATAGATTACAATCAACTTAAAGAATTTGTTCGGGAAGCCATGGTTCATGATGGCCCCGGAGGGAGTATGGCGCCATCGGCGCCGGAGGTTCCCCATCGGATGCCTGCAGCGAACCCCGCTCCCCAAGAAGGTGATGAAACCGCAAACAAACTTTACTATGTGGCTTTAGACGCCAGAGAAGCCACCGAAAAACTGGTAGAGGCACTTGATGACCCGCTCTTTGATGCAGCTTATGAAAACGCTTTTAAGGCCTCGGCTAATCTTCGTAAAGTCTTGAATATTTTGGAGGATGCCGGCGCACGGCCACCGTCTTATGACCGCGTTGTGGCGCCTCCGAGATCTGCGCAAAAATATGCAACCGCATCATCTGGCCCCTCGTTTGGAGGAGGAGACTCAGCGGCAATGGGAATGGTGGGAGCACTTGAAGAGGTTGAGGAAGAGGCCGGGCTCGACCTGCCCACAGGTGATGAAGAAGAATCAGCAGAAAAGGCGATAGGCGCCATTGGTACGGGCACCGTAACCCAACAAGCACAAGCGCAGCAAAAGAAACAATCAGCCGCCGCTATAGCTGCCGGCGAAGAGTTAAGTGGAGTCGATGGCAAAGAAAGAAATATGTTGCAGCAGGTGGAGGGTCTATTAACCACCGTTGCTGAAGAAATCGATATGACAATTTATAAGCCCCTTTTCAAGAACTTCTTTAAAATACTGGGGAAAGCGGTAAAGGCTGAGAAGATGAAACGACAAGAGGGGTAACTATAATGAAAATTACGCGCGACGAACTTAAAACAATTATTACCGAGGAAGTAAGGAAATCTCAATCTGTACTTCTTGAGATGCCGAGCATGGAAGGAGCTTATAATTATAGAGACGAAGATAAAGACGAAGATAGTGAAGATGAACACTCGGATCAGGAACACGTTGATCTCGCCAGACAAAGTTTATTTCATATGGCGCAACAGGCGCAGCAACTACACGATATGTTAAAAAATGGTGAAGAATTGGCTCCCCATGTTGAAAGTGCCCTTAAAATTGCCGCAGGCTCCTTAGAGGAAATTTTCAAGGCTGTGATTTACGATAAACAAAATCCATTGGGAAGATAAAAAAATGTGGAACTGGAAACATTTAAAGGGAGAAGGTTGGCTTGCGCACACGGTAAGATCTGTTAAACTTGGTGTTTTATTAGTGGCATCTGGTGCGGCAATGTTGCTCCATATTATAATCCCTTTTTGGGAGCAGCCGAAAGCCCTTCAAGTATGTTCAGTTGCTGATACAATCTGTAAGGAAATGTCTAAAAGAGAATAAAAATGATAAAGATAGTCAATCTAGCATATGTCTTGACTATTTTAATTCTTTTTGATTTAATCGCCACACTTTATTGGGTTCATTCAGGGCTAGCCACCGAGGCCAATCCTCTAATGAACTTTTACTTTGAGCAGTCTTCTTTTTTATTTATCTTTGTTAAATTAAGTCTCAGCTTTAGTGGTATTTCAATTCTTTATTTTTTTCGAAAGCGCTTTCGCAAAGTTATACTAAAGACGCTATTGGGTTTAAATTTTATTTATATTGCCGTATGTCTCTATCATCTCAATGGAATGCTATTTCTACTATTTTAAACTAATTAATAAACAATGCATAAATGTGTTAATAATTCAGCAGCAAACGTATATCATTTAGAACAGTTCGTAAGTGACTTTTTTCCTTATTCTCAAAAGCAACTAGGATTTGACAAACCAGTTACGATTAGATTTGAAAGCGACGATGATAATGCCGCAGTCCTTTTGGGAAAGACGGCCTTTTATGATCCTCAAAATTATGAAATTGCTTTATATATAGATGACAGACATCCAAAAGATATAATGCGCTCTTTGTCACACGAGTTGGTACATCATGCACAGAATTGTAGAGGAGATTTCACCTCTGATTCTATAACAGATCCGGGGTATGCACAGCAAGATCCCCATTTACGTAAAATGGAACGTGAGGCATATACAAAAGGTAATTTAATCTTTAGGGATTTTGAGGATCTAATTAAGACAGGAAAAATCGAAGTCCTTATTGACTTTACCAAATCAGGAGAACCAGAAATGTCATTAAAAGAATGGAAGAATAATGAAATCAACACCAAGTTGATGAAGAAGTGGGGGCTCCTTACGGAAAGCAAGGATGCTCCGGAAGAGGAAGAAGAGGAAGTAGAGGCCAAAGGCGGGAAAGACGCTCCTGAAAAACTTTCTGAGGATTCCGGTGAAGAAGAAAGTAAGCACTATGGCGAAGACGAAGGCGCCGACAAGCACGACGAAGATCGGCTGGAGCGGCACCTTGACGCCATCGAGGGTCACCTCAAGGCTCTTCGTGACGACATGCGTTTTGATGAAGGACACATCGACGAAAATAAAGAAGATGCCGCGGATCTTGAGGAAAAAATGGGTCGTGGTAAACACTATAAAGGTATTGGCAAAAAAGAAAGTGTCAATATGAAGGGTTCTAAATATGGGGATCTGAAAGATGTAAAGGCTGAAAGTAAAGATCGTAAAATTTCAGTACGCGAGGCGAGGGAATTAACTCGCCGAGTTCTTGCTAGAATTAGAGAGGAAAAGAAATAAGATGGTTGCACCAAACGTTAGGCGACGACGCGAGCGCGCCAAAAGGGAATTAGAGGCTGCAGCAGAAATGGCGGCCGCGGCCGAGGAAGAAGCCCGCAAGGCTGTCGCGCTTCAAGCAGCTAAAGCCAAAGAAGAAAAGATTGCTGCTGCTGCTGCCAAGGCTGCAGCGGAGGCTTCCAAAAAGTCGAAAAAACGAGCTAAAGCAAGCTCCAAAACAAAAAGTAGCGGAGAATAAAAATGGTAGCCCCCTGGATTATAAAAAAACCTAAAGCTGCTCCGGCAGAACCCATAGTAGAAGCTCCCCCAAAGGCTGCTCCTAAGCGACAACCCAAACGCAGCAAAAAAAAGACCATAACCAAGTCTGACGAAAAGTAATGACCGATTTACGACGCATGACAAGAGAATTTTTGTTTGGCGAAAGTAAAGCGCCGAGCGTCGCAAGTTATATTCAGTCTATTTCTGAGGTTCTTCACTCCATTACTCCAAGAACACGAACCGATGAGCGTAGAATTGAAGTTGCACGGGCAAATATTAAAGAAGTGAGGCGTCATATGCGACGACTTCAGGAACGTGTCAATGTTCTTGAAGAACAGGTTCAGGTATTAGAAGAAAACAAGGAGTAATCTAATGGGTGGTGTCTTTGGACATATGTCCCACATTTATGATAATCCTAATATGACTTTTGGTCAGATTAAAGATATCATGCAAAAGGCCTCAGCTGGGGAACTAGAAAACGTCACGGAAAAAACAGATGGACAAAATCTGTTTGTTTCTTATAAACTCAGTGATGGGACGCAGAGATGGGTTTCAGAGGAAGCAGTTCGGTCAGCCCGGAACAAGGGTGATATTAAAAATGGTGGTATGACGCCCGAGCAATTAGCAACTAAGTTTGCTGGTCGTGGGGCTTTGGAAGCTGCCTTTACAAACGCTTTCCGTGCATTTGCTAAAACTGTGGATAAGTTTTCTGAAGAAGAAAAATTGAAGCTTTTTGGCCCCGACACAAACATTTATTATAACGCAGAGGTGATGGATCCTGCGAATGCGAATGTTATCAATTATGATACCAAGACTTTCCTCATTCATCGAGCAGGGCATGCTGAATATGATAAAGAGACTGGTAAGCCAGTCGACAAAGAAGAGGGGTTTTCAGAACAGCAGGCCTCCACACTACAGAGCGTACTAGAAAAATCTCAAGATGAGATGAGTAAGGGTGATTTTAGGGTTCAAGTAAATGCGATTCGCCAGCTTAAGGCTTTGGGAGATGATGTGGCATTGTCTGCAGCGCTTAAGGGAATGGACCAAGTAATGTCATCTGCCGGCGTGAGCGACGACGACACAATCGGTGATTATATTATCGGCAAGTGGCGACAAGTAGTTGATAAAGAATTGTCAGATCTAAGTGATGAGGGAAAACAGCTTATTATTAAACGAGTGATGACTGATTACTATGGCGCGCTCGAAGGAGAAGGTCCACTTAAATCTCGTGGACTAGAAACTCGCCAAATCACTAAAACAATCGGACAGCCTGAACTTGATAAACAGATTGTCAGCGTGATCAAGAGCTATCCGCAAAGATTCAAAGAATTTATCTTTCCAGTTGAAAGTGTGATCCACCGGTTTGCTATCGAGATTATGCGCGCCGTTCAAAGTGCATATATTATTGCTGCCGGCGGTAATGAAAAAGAGGTAGCTCGTTTGCAGGCCTTGGTTGGTAAGGCGATCGAAACTATTCAGGCTTCCGGGAACGAAGAGGCGATGGAGATTCTGCGCCCTCAACTTGAGAAACTCAGCAAAATCGAAGACGATGGTTCTATCGGCGACGTTGATTTAAGTATGATTTCGTCCGCAGCTGAAGGAATTGTTTTCGACTATGATGGTCACACTTATAAGTTTACTGGAGGTTTTGCGCCGGCGAACCAGATTCTTGGTTTATTCAAATATGGTCGCAAAGGAATTCCAGCCATGGCGGGCGATGAAGATTTAGAAGAGGCCGAGGATGGGGTTACTAAATTAAAAGACTCTCTTCCCGGACTTAAAAATCTATTGAAGCTCACCGAACAAGAAGGAAAATATGTAGTTTTAATTCCTGGCGGATTTAAGCCCCCCCACAAGGGGCACTATGCTATGCTTAACCATTATGCTGAAAATCCCAACGTCGAAAGTGTCGTTGTCATTAATGGCCCCAAAGCTAGAGAAGGCGTTACCCAAGAAATGTCTCAAAAACTTTTTGATTTATATGGCGGCTTAGATGACAAAATTCAATTTGTTGAAAATAGTTTGCCTATGCGAGCGGCCTTTGAATTATTGGGAGAGAAATCTTTCATAAGGCAGTTTAGTGACGGCGTCATCTTTGCGTTAGGCTGCAGCCAAAAGGTGGGTGCAAAGGGGCCCTCAGATGCTAAACGAGCAGAAGATTTTGCTAAATGGTTTCAAGCCAATCCGGATAAAAACATTCTCAACGTCAATGTAGGAATCCTCAGTGCGTGCCCGGTGGAGTCCGCTGAGGGGGTTGATTTAAGTGCTTCCGTGATGAGAAAAGCTGCTCGCGAAAATAATGATAAATTATTAAGCTTACATTTACCTAAAGGGGTTGATGTAAATGATGTAAAATCTATATTACCTGGGGACTCCCTCGAGGAAACTGCAACCATGACAGGGATTGGTTCGGTGGGATATTCAAGTAGAACTCCTGATGTAGTGGGGTCAGAGGAGGAGGAGAAGCCTCATAAAAAGAGTTTCCTCCCGGAAGAAGAGTTAGTAACCGAGGTAATGGACTATTTATTAGGTATAACGGTGGGTTAAAAATGATTGATCGAACAGAATTTATGAACGAACAAATTTTACGTGAGAATATACGCAAAGCTATTAAAATTGTTTCGCAGCGACGAGACCAAAGAGTTTTAGTCGAACGACAACAAGAAGAAGAGCTACGTATTATTGTGCGAGGGCTCATTAGCGAAGCCCAATCAGCCGTCTCCACAGCAGCAATCCACGATAATACGGGCCTTAATGCATTAGAGGATTTGTTTAAAAATACTAACCTCTTGTCTGTATTCGAGCGCGGATATAAGTCTCTAACGTCTAAAAAAGAACAGAGAGAATCATATTTGGCCCACTGGTTGTCGGGTCTTAAGAAGATGCTTAAGCCAGAAGAAGAACGTAAAATAGCTGACCAAGAATTGGATATAGAAAAAGGAAACGATGAAGGCTCTGTCGATCTTTCGGAGGCCATTGACATAGATATTAGCGATGATCCTAAAGATGATCCTGCTTTTATTAATACAGAAGAGCCAGAAAAGATATCGGACGAAGAACTGGAAAAAGATGGTATCACTGTTCCAGGCCTAGACAAAACAGGTCGCAATAAAGCATATGTTGATCTAAAGCATGTAGAAAAAACAACGCTTAAATCCTTTGATGAATTAGACGATGCTGAGGATCGTGATCCTTTTGAAGAATATCTACTTAAAAATTTGTTTTTATATGCTGATGTATATGAAAATGAATTGAATAAAGATCCGCAGCTGCCAGCGGGAGTTGAGGATGCTGAGGCGAATGTTCCACAGCCAGAGGAAGAGCCGGAAGAAGTTGCTGCCACCGACGCCGAAGAAGACATCGCAAACATTGAATTGCAAGAAGTTATCAAACATTTAAATATAGACGATATTATTAAAAATTTATTATAGATGAATAAACCCAGGAAATCAGATTCCCTAGGGTTTTGCAAAGATTTATCGCTTTCACATAAATTGAGAAAAGAAGGAAAATCTAATGAAGCATTTGAAATAATGCTTTCTGCTTTAACTCTGGAAGAATTAATAGGCCTTAAGTTGGAATGCGCTAGCCGTCTGACCAATGGAAAGTTGTATGGATTTAATCTTTGGTCTAATATAGTCGATGTCACCAAAGAAGCACTATATAATTCAGTCATTAGTATCACTAATACTAATAAAGAGGCCACTAGGGTCTTAGGAATTAGTTTACAAACGTTTAAAGCTTTAAAGAGAAAATATAACATTAGAAGTTCTTATAGTGATGATTTAGAATAGCTGATATTATGGTATATGTCAAGGAAAAAATATAAGGGGGTGACAGGTTTCGACAAGGTAAAGAGTCTGTATATGAGTGCAAGCTGTGCAAATTTGGGATAACCACATTAATCTTTTTTCAAAACTTATAACTGCCAATAATGCAGATTACGATTTAGCCCTAGCTGCTTAATCCTTGGTTGCTCTTCATACCAAGTGTCCAAGAAGAGCTTAGCAGAGAGATCCGCTTTTGTCAACGGTTGCGGTAAAAAAATTGACTATTTTGGTTATTTAGAAAAATAAACCTAAGCTTGTGAATGACTTGAAGGATGAATGCTTTGGACGTGGGTTCGATTCCCACCGCCTCCACCAATATAAAAATACTTGACATTTACAAATATCCTGACTATAATTCTTTATAATATTCTGTTAGAATGTTACAAATCATATTCAAATTACATAGGAGGATATATGATCACAACTAATAGGTTGGCAGCTACCTTAATCGCTGCTATAAGTGCTATACTTTTTTTGAGTTTAAGCTGTAAACAAGATGTTAATATTTATGACGATGATGATATTAATAATATTGGCAACGACGACGATATAACCCCGGCGACAGACGATGACGATGCGCCGGCCGCATCTCTTGTGGGTGTGGTACTTGACGCATACGGGTTGCCGCTAAATGAGGTAACCGTTTCAGTCCTTGAGACAGATTTCGTTACCACAACCGATAACGGAGGCAGATTCAGGCTGGAAAATCTTACGCCAGTCGAGCGCGCAATTATTACCTTTCGCAAAGGAGCATATGCTCGAGCTAGCTCACCCCTTGAGCTCCAAGAAAACGTTGAAAATACACTTATTCAGCGCATGGTGCCTGTTGACCATGTATTCACTTTTAACTCAACCGATGGACATACCTTTAGTAATGATGATCTATTAAAGTTGGAATTACCAGCAGAAAATGTTGTTAATGCTGCGGGGGAGCCCTATAATGGTTCTGTTGTAGCAGAAGTAACCGTTTTTGATTTAGTTTCTGCTGCCGGCAGTGGAAATGAGGTCCTGGCCGCCCCAGGCGACTTTACCGCGATTAATAGTGTCGGGGAAGATAAGACCTTGGAGTCTTATGGTATGGTTCAGGTTAATTTGACCACTCCGTCGGGAGAAGACTTACAGCTAGGGTCTCAGGTTTCTGTGATTCGCTTGCCTGTACAGAGTCTTGGAACCCCTCCAGTCGTGGGAGACGAGATCTCCGCTTGGAGTTATAATGAAACTCTAGGAAAGTGGGAAGAGGAAGCTGTTGGTACTGTAACAGAATTCGAAGGTACCTTGGTTTGGGAGTTTGAGGCTCCGCACTTTTCTACGTGGAACTGTGACCGGCCTATTTCGACTCACGGCTGTCTTACTGGCACTGTGACGGATTCTGCTGGATCACCTAGGGGCGGCGCAACTGTCCGCGCAGTTGGAATTACTTATATTTCTACCACGACCGCTCGCTCGGGCCAAGATGGCTCTTTCTGCTTAGAAGTCAAGAACGGTGAAACAGTGTGGGCTGAGATTTCCTACTCTATCGCCGGACAAACTGCAACGCAACGAACCGATCCAGTGACCATCTCACCCGGACAGGCTAGTTGTTCTCTGGGAGAAGGCACGTGTGACGACTTGGGGGTAATCCCTGTCGACATTCAGACTTGCGTGAGTGGTATTGTGATTGATACACAAAGTATCCCTCGCGTCGGGATGCAGGTTATAAGTCCTTCTGGCGGCGTTGCCACTACTGATGAGAATGGTTCCTTTTGTATGACCACACCAGTATTTCAGAACTCTGAAGTATTTGCATTAACAGAGGTCGACGAAGTTGGCTATAAGCCGGTCCGTGTCTATACCCAACCGGGCCTTCCCAATTGCCAATCTGGTTGTCCCAATATGGCTGTAATACGGCCATATAATACAACTAGCTGTGTGCACGGTTCTGTGGCGGTTAATGGACAGGTTGCTGAAAATCTTTTGGTAGAGGTATTTGATTTAGAGTTTCCAGCTGTGCGCATTCATAGTACGCTTAGTAACAGTGATGGTTCTTTCTGTGCTTCTGTTCCGGGGGGCACCAATGTGTCAGTTCAGGTAGGTGCCGGCGATGACCTCTGCGGCGCAGAAACTGTCAATACTGACAACGTAGGAGGCGAAGAGTGCGCTGATGTCGGCCAAACGGCCGAATGCTACAGCCTTAATGGCTTTGTATGTAGTTTATAACAAAACAGCAACAACTTCGCAATCCTAAACTAGATTGCCCATGATAGTTACTTCAAGGAGAGCTATTATGGGTAATTTTTTATCTAGATT
>Ga0208010_1000715_pt1 | contig 11490 bp, 23 predicted proteins | sample 2_EtaG_FD_184074 | JGI IMG/M metagenome (GOLD analysis project Ga0208010, IMG submission 184074) | Marine viral communities from the Subarctic Pacific Ocean - 2_ETSP_OMZ_AT15125 metaG (SPAdes) (version 2) | ecosystem: Environmental > Aquatic > Marine > Oceanic | place: Pacific Ocean | collected... | reverse complement strand
TGTTTTTTCTTTTTAGCTGACACGATCTATCTCCTGTTGTAAGAATTGCACAGTAGCCTTAGAACCTTTTGATAGCTTTTGACTTCTTATCCTTTTATATAAATACGATCTAACGATCTGTCTCTCTGCATTAAACTCAGGGATGTTATCTTGCCAAGGGCCTTCTTCCTTCCGGAGTCTCCTGTGCGGATGCGGAAATATATCTTGCCATGTTGTTTCATACAGGTAACCACATTTACACTTCTTAAGCATCGTCCCGAGCCGTCTTTGATACCTCCGCAAACCGATCCCTTGTGTCAAAAAAATCCAACTCACTCGATTGTGGCTTGGTTGGCAACCTTGATGCTGAATGGATCACAACACGCTCACCTTTTGCAAGCATCCGGTGCTTTCTCCCCATCTCTTTGTCGTTCATTTCTTTTTCCCAGAAGTTGGCAAGATAGAGGTTCACATCTTTTCTGGGTGTTGCGCTCTCTTCCTTAATGTCAAGAGCCTTGATGACAGCCTGTGCTATGCTTCTCTTTTCCCCTGTAGCACTACGGAACAACACCCTCTCTTCCTCTCTAAGGCGGTCTCTCTCTTCTTTTGCCTTCCTCTCTGATACCCGAAGCCCCGCTCGGTGGAATATCTTGTTAGCGTCTTTTATTGGGGGAACAAAATTGGGTGTAAACTGCATGATGAAGTCGTCCCATCCCTCTCTCAAGACCTCGTCAGAGAACCGGGCAAGGGCAAGGCTCCATCCATCTATCTGTCTTTGTGTGATTTTCTCCCCAAGGTTATAGAAGTCGATGAAGTCGGTGACCCACTTTTTACCCACGTGGGATATCCGGCTGGCTGGGGGTCTCTTACCTGCCACGGTGAGCACGCTCCCCTACTGCATCCCAGTCAATTTCACCCTTAGCCGGTAACTTCTTAACAGGCTTACCGGGACTCATCTCTATTGCTCTCTTGCACCAGTTGTGGAACGCCATGATGTAGTTCTTATATCGGCGATCATGTGACCCGAGATAGTTTATGAACCGTTCCAGTTGGTCTACCACATCTACCTCGGGGTATTTCTCTATGAACACATCTATCTCATCATTGATGTCATTAATGTCGATGCCTTTCTTGGTAAGTACGGCACCGCACTGCACACAGGCGTGTTTGGTTGTCATCGGGCTATGGCCGTGTAGGAAGGGACTGAAGGTTGGTGATGATGTCACCGGCCTTCTGCTTGGTCAGACCATTATCGATGAGGGTGTTGATAGCAACTTCCTCATCCCCATCAACCGTATGCTTGTCCAGTAAGCCCTTGATGAAGCTGATCTGCTTGTCAGTCGCCTGTCCGTTGCGTACCGGGGAATTGAAACTGTCGGAGTTCGCCTGTTGACGGAACTCGTCAGCCTCTACATCACTCATGATGTTGTGCCAGTATCCGCCAAGGAGTTGGAGTGTAACCCTGTCCTTGCCACGCTTCTCAGCCATGCACCACAGGTAAGGGTTGAGACAGTTAGCCGGGCTTGATTCTCCGAAAGCCCAAGCTGACTCAATCATCTCACCATCTCCATCGTAACGGTCGCCTTCTACCAAGAGGGCAACAACGTGTTCGTTTGAAGAGTAGTTCTTTTCCACCGGACGAAACCTGATATGCTCCTTCTCGGCTATCCTCATCACAGCATTATGCTTGATGATGAGGTTGCCGTGGTGCTCCCAGAAATCATCGGAAGAAAGGTTGTACTTATTGGCGAAACTCAGTTGGTCTTCACTATACTGTTCTGTATTCTCGTTCATTTTGTTTTCCTTTTTAGTAACTCAGGTTTTAATCCCCCGCCACAGTGCTTAAAGTACTGGCAATATTCGGGATTGCACTCCCAGCCATAAGCCGGGGAAGTGCCCAAGTGCACAGGGGGGACTCCCATTGTTACCTGTTCGTTAACCATTTTCCAGTACTCACTTGCAAGTCTTATACAATTCCTATTAATAAAAAGTTCCCGTATTTGTGAATTATCTTTATTGTAATACACAAGTGCCATCCTCAACCTCTTGTCATATTCCTGTTCGTACCAAAAAGCGTACGTTCCAAGCTGTAGTTCATAGTTGTTTGCCGGGTTAGGATCAGGGCTACGACCGAAAAGCTTCTTAAACTTGAAGCTATTGGCTGTCTTGATGTCGTACAATATCCCGGTAGACCCAATCACAACGTCAAAGAAACCCCGGACATTCCATTCGGGTATCTTAATCTCTTGTTCTGTAAGGAGTTCCGCATCTTCAATGTTGTATTTATCAACAAAATGATGGACGGCTTTCTCAAAGTCATCGTGAACCAGTTCCCCCAACCGGAGAAGCCTCATAGACTTGTCCGACTTGGGGGCTGATTCTATCATGTCAATATGTGCAAACCTGTGCTTTCTAAGGCACATACCTGCACCGGAAGCATGAAACCATTCCTCTCGTCCCGTGTACCTGCTCTCAACCTTTTGTTTATTAACGTCGTGAAGGTAGTCAGTGTACATGGTGATGAGGTCAAGCTTCATCTTTTCAGCACCGATTGAATAGTTCTCTCCAGCGATGACCAGAACGGTCTCATCTGGCACATGACTTCCATGGTATCAGCAACCTCAGCCATCTGATCATCTGTGATCTTCTTAGCCTTGGCCTTTGTTATCATATCCTTGTTCACCAGATCATCCCTACTGATGTAGACAACAATAGGGAAGAAGCCGTCCAGTTGTGACTTCTCTTTCAAAAGATACTCGGCACTTCGTATTCCGTACTTCATGCATTTTCGCTAGAAAGCATCTCCGTCCGAGGATGAGCCTTTCTGCTCTTGGAACTCACTCAACTTGATGGACAGGTAGGTCTTGCCATCATTAGTTGTGTTCTTCCACGCTCCAAGGCGCATCACGGAACCACCGATATTGATCTTACCAGTGTAGTCCGGTTGAGTATCCTTTTCCTTACGGTCGTTTTTCCAGAGGGAACCGTAATCCTCTTTGAGTTGGAACGCCATCTATCTATCTCCTTATCTTACGTTCACTTACAGTCGTATCACCGAGAAAACTATTGCATCTCATGCAGGTTATCTCGGCAATAATTATTTTCTCACCCACATGCCTTTCAAGATTCTTAAATGTTATTTCAGCATCACAGCACTTAGACTTCTCACCAAATGTGATCCCCCGGTGTACACCCTTGCGAGAGGACTCCGTGACGTCAGCAATCGCCTCTTCATAGAAGCGAACTCGTTCTCTTTCTGTTAATCGCATATCTCTTTAACACCTCAGTTTGGATTTAGTTCCCAAAAAAATATGGAAAGGACACGAGTACCATAATACGACTCGGAATGCGAGGCTACCCATGCCCTTTCCTTGGCACACACATTTAGACAGTGATCGTCTCCTTCGTGAACCTTGTGAGGCTCTTTGGTTGGAAGATGGTCAGCTTGGGGCGTCTTGTACCCATGTTCAAATTCGCTGACCGGTTCTCCATCTGGATGAACAGGCTGTTATTCGGCACCGTAAATGTTCGGTGCAAACCCATTGCATCCATGAAAGAGATTCTGGCGTGTCCGTTCGTGTTTGTGGTACGGGTTTTTTTACGAGAACCATTCTGATTCATCGTATCGGTCGTACCGTTTTTGTTTCTTGCCATGTGCGTTCTCCTTTTTCTTATGAACGTCTATCCATCTGGGTCTGTTACCGACAAAATATAATGCCAGTACAAACCCACCGATTAATCCTAAAGTAAACCCGCACATTCCTTGGAATGTAAGGATTTTTGTACTTTTCCACAAATGTCATCAAAATTATTTCCGGTCAACACCTGTTCTTCCTTATCTATACTTTGTGCATTAAAATGTTCCATGATCTCATCCACAACTAACTTGTTGAACAGGGTGGCTTTATGTGTCTCCAGTACAACGCCACCGACATAGATAGACAGGTCTAACGCCTCTTCTAAGGCGTCTTTAAGGCTGTAGGTACCATCGAGTGGCATCTGTTTGCCGAAGGTCATGTTGCCGATCTCCATTCTCTTGGAAAGAAGATGTATCAGTTGGGAATTATTTCCCTTCTTCCTGTTCTCCAGTTTTGATTCCAGTTTTTTGATCTGATCTTTGAGCTGTTGGATGTAAGGTTTACGTTCGTCCATCTTGTTCCTCGCATATTATATCATTAAGTATGGTTAAAAACTCAGTCTGTCCGATATGTTTTTTCTTTGCCCAGTTCAGCATGGTCTTAAACCTACGCCGGAGTTGGTAAAGATTTTTCTCCCAGTTATCTCCGCTCTGCGTTCGGGTCTGAACTTGCTTTGTTCTAAATTCCTGTCTCATTCGTTATTGGAATCATCAAAGTCGGCGAAGTCTATGGGATCATAGAATAGGTGACAGAGATCACAGTAATATAGTCCGACCTCTACCTGTCCGACCTGTGCCTCTTCCTCAGCCAGTTCACTCTTGCACCGGGGACAGCTAGGTGGAGCCTTGGTTAGTGTGCTACTCATGGTTTTCTCCTGTAAATATCTACTGGGGCGAAGTCCCCTTCCGAGTGCCTGTGCTTTCCTTTTTGTTCAAGCCAATGCTTATAGCACAACCTCGGGGGTAAGTCCTTGATCAAGACCAGTTGTTTCTTGATCCGCTTTCCACACTTCCTACAGAAGTGCTTGTCCGAAAGGTCTGTGTACTTAAATTTTTTCTTCCGCATCTTTATTCTTCTCCCTTTAGGTACTCATCCAATATTTCCTGCTGACGAGCCTCATCCTTCGCATACCTTGCCTCTAACACCCCTTTAGACTTGCCTTCCTGTATCAGCTTGGCTTCTTCTTCGGTGTATCCATATTCTTCCTCGAGGAACTCTCGAAGGTTTGTCGCATAATCAGCCTCACCGGAGCAGATGCTACACTTCATTGGTTTGCTCCTTCTTTGATTTGGAGAGGGATTTCCGCCAGTCGGTATGTTTGTCCCCGTCTTGGCCTCTTTCCCTCATTTCTTTATCCCAATTTGCCTGTACTTCACGATATTTGGGGGTTTTGGTAGTCAATTTAGCGTTATGCTTATCCCACCCCTCTTTTTCTTCGTCTTTCATCATTTCAAAACCCGCATCATTACGCAGAGCGTCCGTACTTGTTGGTTTTAGGATTCGGTTTGCCTCTTTTTTGGATTCTCCTCGCCTCATCTCGATTTGAAATAACTTTTCTTCTTTAGACAGGCTATCATATTTCTTTTGACGAATGAGAGCCTCTTCACGTTTCTGTGTTTTAAGTTTTTTCATTTGGCTTGTCCTTTTCATTGCACTTCTTACAGATGTAATGATATCCCGTTTGAATATGCTCAGAGACCGGAAGAGATGTACCACACTCAAAGCAGTCACGGATCAGCTTATCAAACTCTTCGCCCGTATAAATTTTCCAATCATCAATCATTGGTTTATTCCTTTTTTGTTTCGCTGTCATATGCTTTATACGTTCAAGGTTTCAAAAAGTTCCCAATTATTTTTTGTCGTCAATCATTTCAAAATTTAGATGGGACTTGGCAAGGCGTTTCGAGACTCATAACTTGCGGTAGCGAATCTCGGTCTAGTCGCAGATGTGTGGATTTGGTTAGCCTATAGGTCACCTATTCCATCTAGCCATCTTCCAAGCCCCCTCGAATTGTTTATGCTGTCCTATTGTTATACCAATCATCGTTATATCCGCTGTCTTTCAGGGTTTGGTCTATCTTGTTTTCAATGGTCATAAGCCTATTTTCTTCGGCTTGATAGTTTTCTTCATTTAGCCATTGATCTGAAACTGAGAGTTTTCCATTACTCAAGATTTCCTCAAGCATTTCAATTTGCTTCGGGGTTAGCTTGAGTTTGAGTGTGTAGTATTGTTTCATTGTTGTTGATTCCTTCTATTGGTTACCGATATCTCTTATACGCACCAGACTCAAAAAAGTTCCTTGTCGTCAATCTTTTCCGAAATTTCCTCTGTTTCTTCAAATGGTGATATGCCCAGTTTTTGCTCAAATCGGGTGATAGCCGGTTCTAATACTCCTTTGGCATCAGCGATAAAAATGACCACTATTAACGCACAATGTATGTAGAATGCTGTCATCTCAGGATCGGGATGTATCCCACAGTATCCGGTGGGTTCTCGATGTCAAACAGAGTGACGAATCCCCTTGGGAGTTTCTTCCACTTGTGGGTCATCAGCCTGTCTGCGGGCATGGCGTCATGTATGTTCCACGCCCAGAACTCATCAGAGTCAAAGCCGTGATCGTTCCTAAAGATGAACGTGTGTCCGGCCTTGGTCTTAATCATTCCCGTCAAGAGGCTCTCCTTTCACCTTGGCGATGATTGAGTGAAGTCGAGGAAGACAGATGGTAACATCGGTGGGGTGATCGCTGTTGTGATCTTCGCAATATGCTTCGATGTCCCTAACTACTTCCAACAGGGCGTCAAACATCTCTGGAGCGGATGCTATTAGGTTGGCATCGCCTTTAGAAATGGCGTCAGCAATGAGGGTCTCTGTGTTGCCACCCGATTGTGGTGGATGTACTGCATAAACATCCCAATCAATTCCTTCGGGGGCGCCATAGCCATCGAGATCATGAAGGGGATTGTAAAATTCTCCATTCTTGCAACGTGCTTCCCATTTACCTTCTGTGTGTGTCATCTGTTTTTCCTTCTAGATTGTTGTACCATCTTCCGCTTGTTCTTAAGGTGGCTCTTGGTCTTGTTCCGATCCTTTCTAGGGTGGGCGGAGGTTTTAGATGTCTCCCTGTCGTGGGCGTCCTGTTTCTGTGTCACTGTCCACTTGTCTTTTAGCCGATCTAAGAGATTCATGCTGTCACCTCTACCACCCTGTAGTCTGTGGTCAGTAGCCATCTCCTGTGTAGGTCTATGGCGTACTCCTCTGCCTCTTTACGGGTGTCAAATTTTAAGGCGTTGGAACACCACTCACCATCAACTTTCACTTCTGCTTTATACTTCATGCTGTCACCTCTGCCTCCACCTGTGTAGGTCTGTGGCGTACTCCTCTGCGGACTCTACCCAATCGTTCTCTATGTCATCAGTGCCTTGGCTCAGGCAATAATGCTCGGGTATAAATTCTCCGTCTTTATCTTCCTGTTTCTCGCTCCATTGGAACTCACACTTGGGGCAAGAGGTCGGATTGTTGTCATTGGCGATGAGTCCGATAGTCCTAAAGCCCTCTGAGTTGTCGTCCCAGAGTGACAGGTGGAACGCCTGATCCGTCTTGATGATGTTCCAGTCTGGCTTGACGATATGATGGAAGTTATTTAGAATGTCAGCGATATGAATGAGGGTCTCATCGCTCTTGTACCGCTTTGTGAGGAAGACAGTCTTGTTGCCAGTTGTCAAGGCACCGACCACTACCGGTCGATCCGCATTTGGATAGCCGGGAGAATTGAGGGAATCAAACACATCCCACCCTTCAGCGAGGATGAGTTTGTCCTGTAGGCTGATGCTGATTAAAGTTAGTTTCATTTAGGTCTCCTTTTCATTTCCTTTTTTACGAGGTGGTTCGGGTAAAGTTCCCGACTATTTTCACCTGTTAGTAACCTCTCTTTTCTTGCCACATACTCGGCACTTCTGTTCTTCTACTGTGACCGCCCATCCGGCATAGCCTGTTTCGCCTGTGCCGTAGGTTGCATTGAATCTCCAATCGTGGGATGCTTTGCCAGACTCTTTATGACGTCCGATCTGATCCTCTGTAACGTAGCCAAGTCTTCCGTGTCTTTTGAAGTCCATTTATTTGTCCTGTTTTAGTTTCATGTCCAAGACCCCGATTGCTCGGGGTTTCGCCTACTGAAGGCTCGTCAGTTGGACTGGGTGTTGAATGTTCTCACGTTTACCGCTGTTTTGCTACCATTCAAGCCTGTGAGTGTCAGGGTCTTCTCATTGACCTTACACTTTTCACCTTTTTCATCCGTATTTATAGTTGACGTATATCTCTTCACGTTGCCAAGCCGAGCTTTTTCTTTATAGTCTATGTCAGGATAGTTCGTCCAATCTCCGTTGTGTCGGGCGATATAAACATTAACGTCATTATCCAAGTCATCACCATAAGTAAAGATGTTTATTTTATCACCATTCGGAAGGTTAACAAAGAGGCTTTCTCCTTGTTTAATCTCGATCGTTTGTGTACTCATCTTTTTCTCCTTGTCTTTTTGTTGTGTGTGCGACATATATGAATATGTAACGACAAGAGTTTCAAATAAGTTCCCACCTTTCTTTTGTCGAGGAGGAATCAAAGAATATTGACGTCTGAAATGAAGAAAATATGGTGTTTGTTACGCATTTGTTAAAGGCTGATTTGATTTAAATAAATTTAAAAAAAAAAGACTTATGAACAAGGGCTTTTCCTTCCTTTTTTTCATGTACTATATTACAGCTATATATACTATACTATATACTATATATATATATATACCCATACCATACTATACAAAAAGAAACATATACTAATTATAGGTAAAATAAAGGTATTTCTATTGTGTTTCTTTTTGGTTCTTTTTCTTTGTGAACATATGGCAGATAATATATGACAAAATGTCAGAGTATCTTCCGTTTAGTTCATGCCCAGCCTCTTAAATTAATTGAAGTTTGCGTGGCGGTGCGGATTTTTGTACATGATTGCCTCAGAATTTTAATTTTTGTACATGATTGCCTCAGTTTTTGAAGTTTGTACATGATTCCGCCTCAAATATGAAAGTTTGTACATGATTGCACCCCGTAATTTGTACATGATAGCGTCCGTCTGAAAGTTTGTGCCGGTGTTGACGCCGGTCATTTTCCAACCTTTGAAAATAGTTGCTTTTTTTGGGAACTTTCCGCCGGTTTCCGCTTTTAAGGGATATAAAATAAGGAAACAAAGGTTATGATGAATCAAGAAACCGCTTACAGTCTACTTACTTTTTGGCTATTGGGTAAAATCATTGCTGTGCTTGTTTTCCCTGTAATTATTGCATGGATTATAAGACGGCGAAAGAATGAAAAGTTATGGAAAGAAGCAGTAGAAGCATGCAGAGTGAGGGAAAGTAATGTTAGTAAAACAAGCGGATAAAATAACGGGAAAATTAAGCCAACCGTCAAAAATGCCCGGCTATTCTTACAATTTACCTGCTAAAGAATGCAAAAAAGGTAGATTACTGAGAGAAGTTCCCGGTTCTGTATGTTTTGGTTGTTATGCAATGAAGGGAAGGTACCTTTGGCCCAATACTATAAAAGCCATGTATCGAAGGTTGCGCTCACTTTCTGACCCTCGATGGACTGAAGCCATGGCTTTTCTTATTAATCGAAGGGATGAGCAAGGACATAATTGTTTCCGGTGGAATGATTCTGGCGATTTACAGAGTGTTGACCACTTACGGCAAATTGTCAAAGTTTGCAAGTTGACGCCCAAAGTAAAACACTGGCTCCCAACTAGAGAGTATAAGCTAGTTCGTGATTACTTAGGTGAAATTCCTTCTAACTTGGTTGTTAGGCTGTCCGGTCATATGATTAACGGCAAAGCCCCGGAGCTTGATTATTTGACATCAACAGTAACCAACCTTCATAACCCCGGGCTTTATATTCAACACCTTTGCCCGGCACCGGAGCAAGGCGGAGAGTGTAAAAGTTGCAGAATGTGTTGGGACGCCAAAATCAGGAATATAACCTATATAAAACACTAGAGAAAAAATAACGGGGTGAAAAGGGAGTGTGGCTTCGGCTGTGCTCCCTTTTTTTGTACATAATCGCCCGTCTTAATTTGTACATAATAGCTTGTACATAATAGCTTGTACATAATAGCTTGTACATAATAGCTTGTACATAATAGCTTGTACATAATAGCGGCGCTCTAAGATATCCAGAAATTTTAAGCAAAAAAAAACCCCCGATTAATTTCGGGGGTTTTTATTCTCCTAGTTAGTGATTATCCAATGACGCCGGACGGTTGCCAGTCGGCATTGATGACGCTATCATAACGGGCCTTGTCAAGTAGCTTTTTATAAGCTTTAAACTTGAGCTTAGTCCCGCCGCCAGTAGGTAGGATGTGATAACCTTTATCCCGCCTATTTTTACTTATGTGGTCACTATGATCCACATAGTAAGTAACGGCGTTTAGCAATCTCCATGCATTGTGACCAAGGTTGCTCTGTACGGGGTGTTGATAGGCGTTCTCAAGCGCTTTCAAGGTGTTTAAAGCCTTGCCAGAGTACTCCGGTTGGAATGAGGGTAGCTTTTCACCATTGACCATCGAATGACGGATCGCTTTCTTCATCTCAAAAAGATCGATGAAGAATTGCCGATTCTCATTGATGTTGATTGGTGTAGCATTCAGTAGATCAAAAGATTCTACTGTTTGCCTTGCTAGATCGCCCAATGTGGCTATCTGCTCCCTAGCATCACAAATCCGGCTTTCGGCGGATTTAGTATGCTTAATGGAGAAACCGGTGTCCTGAGCGCCTCTGATCATGGTGAATTGATTCTGGCAGAACGGTCTGAGCATCATCAATAAACCCTTTAACAGTAGGCTGGTATCATGACTGGTAAACAGTGTCAGATAGGCTTTCACCTTATCCATACCACCTACCATCCATTGCTTCAGCATCTCCGGACATTGCAATTGTATCCACAATTGACGCCCGTTGTTGAATGTACCATGAGCAACATGCTCGCAACCAATGTCGATATAGTCGCCAGCAATTTCTTCAAATTGCGCATTGGTTATTACTTGGTACGACTTCGGGGCTACATGTAGGATACGGTCGGCCGGATCACCACCAGAACGAACAATAGCCTTGTATCCTTTGACATCACCATAGGCGTGAGGACCAAAGGTAGTAAGCTCTTGTTCCACCACATCCCAATCGAACAGACGTTTTACAGTCTGGATAGGATGTTTAATAAACTCCGGCAGGCTGTCGAAGCTAGTGCCGAAGGATGTAGGATTATCCAATAGATTAGACATGCTAATCTCCTTTATTTATTAACTGAATTGAAAGGGGGTTTATCTCGGGGGATATCCTATTCCATATATCCCTGCAAGCGATCACCCGGTATGCTTACAGCCGGGAACTTCCATACCTAGTTCAGCAGGGTGATGTATTCACATTGTCAAAGAGTGCCAGTCCCTTATACTATGAAACAAAGATCAATCTCGAACGGGCAGACCACGGGTCTCATGCCAATAGCGTGTGATCGATAATTATTCATACCCTTTCTATATAAGAGAGCGCAAAAAGTTCCCAAGTATTTTTCAATTCATAAATAAAAGTTTCAATGTGCTCGTCTACATGGCGTCAACAAGTACAACGGTTTGGGCGTTTTCAACGGAATTGCGAATTTTCAACGTGGCTAAGGGGGGAGGGTAATGAATAAAAAAAGAGCCACCCACATAATACCCCAAATTTTTTTGTATTCTATTTTTTCCAATTTTTGCCTATATTCCGTCCAACCTCAGCGGGATTATGTTTGTAAGGAAAAAGCGGTACAGGGCTTTAGAAGACGAATTAAGGGGGACTCA